>Ga0172379_10010359_pt1 | contig 11290 bp, 11 predicted proteins | sample GrowelOW334metaG_FD_119756 | JGI IMG/M metagenome (GOLD analysis project Ga0172379, IMG submission 119756) | Groundwater microbial communities from an aquifer near a municipal landfill in Southern Ontario, Canada - Groundwater well OW334 metaG | ecosystem: Environmental > Aquatic > Deep... | reverse complement strand
TTTTCCCGAGCTCTTTGGGATCATGCAGTGACAGCCGCATGACGTACTTCTTGATGTCGAAAAGCTCGAAATACTTCAGATACATCTTCAGGACTGCGATGAATTCGGCTTCGAATTGTTCCTCGGTGACGTACATGTGCGCGTCATTCATGTTCATCGAACGAACCCGCATGAGTCCAAAAAGCGCACCGGAATCCTCATACCGGTAGCAGTGGCCGTACTCGGCCAGCCGCATCGGCAGGTCGCGGTAACTCCGGAGCTGCGAGGCGAAAATCTGGTGATGATGCGGACAGTTCATCGGCTTCAGGTAATACTCACCCTCTTCCTTTTTGAGTTTCATCGGCGGAAACATGCTTTGCTTGTAGTGCGCGAGGTGTCCGGTTTTCTCATAGAGCTTCCCCTTCGCAATGTGCGGCGTTCTGACCCTAAGATATCCGCCGGCTTCCTCCGTTTCCTTGGCCAGCTTCTCGATCTCGTCGGCAATAATCGTGCCGCGCGGCGTCCAGAGCGGCAGCCCGGGACCGACATCGTCGGAAAAAACGAACAGATCCAGTTCCCGGCCGAGCTTGCGGTGATCGCGTCTCTTCGCCTCTTCAAGCATCTTAAGATGCGCTTCGAGCTCGCCTTTGGTTTTGAATGCGGCGACGTAAACACGGGTCAGTTGTTCCTTGGACTCATCCCCGCGCCAGTAAGCACCGGCCAGACTCATGACCTTGAAAACATCGGCCGGAATCTCATGCAGGTTCCCGACATGCCCGCCGCGGCAAAGATCCACGAAGGTTTCTTTCCCGTCCGGACCGAGATTCACAAAATGAGTGATGGTCTTCACTTTTTCCTCCTTTTCCAGGTCCTCGATCAGCTCGACCTTGAACCGCTGTTTCAGATTGCGCCAGAACTTCTTGGCGTCGGCAACCTTAAGCGTATCGGAGCGGAATGTCTGGCCCTGATGAATAATCTTCCGCATTTCCTTTTCGATTTTCGGCAAATCCGCCTCGGCAATCGGTTCCGGGAAAAGGAAATCGTAATAACAGCCGTCTTCGATCGGCGGACCGATGGTTATAAGCGTCCCGGGCCAGAGGTTTAAGACCGCCTGCGCGAGAACGTGCGCCAGGGAATGACGGAGTTTGTAGAGATCATCAATCATTATTTCTTTCTGAGGCTGGGGCTTTGACAAACCACCTTTCACAATCGTTTCCAAACGAGGCTTCGCGATGCTGGCATAGTCACTTGCGCGTAATGCGACAGAACGATCCAGACGTGCTGCATTAAAGAAGATCTCCTCGTTTTTGAGGAGTAAAGGATCGACGATGAGCTCCAAATCATCATGGAAGGAGAACGGGAGCACCGTACCAAGGACGCTGCCGGCAAGTCTTTCGGCAATTTCCGGCGAAGCGAATGACACATATGTGCCATTAAATAGCGCTTTCACAGCTTCGAGATCCAGCTTCGCATCAGCGGGATAGACAGCCAGAATGAACTTCGTTGTCTTCTTGCCGACTTTCACCATCACCACAATGCAATTTGCCGCCTGCGAGAGAGTATTCCCGCGCATCGGACTGACGATTTCCGTTCTGCCCTCGGGCGAATGGTCAATCAGCCGGTAGTGCGCTTTATGCTGATCAAGAAACTCAATCAGCTTGGTGTAAGTATCTTTAGCCATGATGGTAAAAGCGTAACAGAGAAGAACCCCCTTCGCTATTGCGAAGGAAGGATGGCTAAATTGTTAAATGGTTAAATAACAGAAAAGTCATGACGACCAAACCTTTCTGCCTTTTCTGCCTTCAAACTGCCAGCCCCACTTCCCGCTCGATCGTGCGGACTTCCCGAAGCAACTGGGTGTCCTCCTGGATCTTGTCATCGATTTTTTCGACGGCGTGCATCACGGTCGTGTGATCGCGGTTACTAAAAGCTTCGCCGAGCCGCACATAGCTCATCCGCAGGAATTTTTTGCCCATGTACATGGCGATATGCCGCGGGACTAAAATTTCGCGGACCCGCGACTGGCCCAGCATGTCCTGAACCGACACCGAAAAGTACCGACTGACTCCCTCCAGCACATCCTGAAATGAAACGGCCCGCTGCGGCGGCGTCTCGAAACCGACGTCTTCGTTCTGGGCCGAAGGTTCATCGACCAGTTTCCGCATGATATCGGCGATGGATTTGACCGTCGGAACAAAATGCTCGAGCTCATACTGCGCGACGGCTTGCATCAGGATGCCTTCCAGCTGCCGGACACTCTTGGTCGCATGTTCGGCGATGTAATTTAAAACCCGCTCGTCTAAAAGCAGACCGTACTCCTTGGATTTTTCGGAGAGGATCGCATGCCGGGTTTCGAAATCCGGCATGCTGAGATCGGCGATCATGCCCCGTTCAAACCGGGACACCAGCCGGTCCTGAAGAATCGAAAGTTCCCGTGGCGGCCGGTCCGAACTGATGATGATCTGCTTGTGGTCCTCGCTCAGCGTATTGAAAGTATGAAACAGCTCCTCCTGGGTCCGGTCCTTGTTGGCCAAAAACTGCACGTCATCGATGATCAGAACATCCACCTCGCGGTAGCGCCGGCGGAACTGTTCCATCTTCTGATGCTGGATCGCCTCGATCACCTGATTTGTGAATTCCTCGGTGGTCGTATAAAGAACCGTTGCCTGAGGCATACTGCGGAGAATGTTGTTGCCGGTGGCCTGGAGCAGGTGCGTCTTGCCAAGTCCGACGCCGCCATAAAGGAACAACGGGTTGTATTTCCCGCCGGGCTGGGCCGCCACCGCCGAGCACGCGGCATGGGCCAGACGATTATTCGGACCAACGACGAAGTTCTCGAGCGTATAGCGCGGATTCAGGATCTTGCTGATCAGACCCTCGGCCAGTTTCACTTCCGATCTGCCCGGCAGCTTGCGGCGCTTTTTTTCCGGGAAATGTTCGAGCAGCTTGAGCGTCCGTGCCGGATCGTCCTTGAGCCCTATGTCCACCTGATAAACCACCTGCTCGATGGCCGGATCCACCTCTTTCAGAGCTGACAGAGTGAGTCCGCGGTAATGTTCCAGATGCCAATTTAAAAACATCGGCAGCGGCAAACCGACTATCACCGTCTGTTCCTCGCGACCGAGCACCGTCGTATCCTTGAACCAGGTGATAAATTGTCCGCGTTGCAAACGGGGCTCGATCTTCTCGAGTGTTTTAAGCCACAGATCAAGATCAACAGTAGATGTCATTTGCACGAGAACGGAAAAAGAAACCGAGGAATCCGATGAAACCGATGAAACCGAGGATAAGGAGCTTTTCCTCGGACTCTTCGGGTTCCTCGGTTTCCTCGGATTCCTTTCTCAAATGATGAAAAAACTGAGCACATAATCAGAAAAGATGAACCACATCGTTAAACGTGATAATCAGAATCAATACGATCAAAAGGAAGAAACCGATGGCGTTGGTAACCAGTTCAAAACGCTGGTTTAGCGGCCGCCGCATCACCACTTCCGCGCAAACAAACAGCAGCCTTCCGCCGTCGAGTGACGGCAGCGGCAGGACATTCAGAATCGCCAGACTCAGACTGAGCAGAGCCACCAGACGGAGATAAGTCATGAACCCTTCCTGAACCGAACTGTAGGTCAGAACCGCGATGCCGACGATGCCGGTAATCCCTTCCGGCACGTGGCCCTGGGTCGCCAGAGTCCGGACCAGATTCGCGATCCCGTGAACGGTCTGAACGGTCATGAACCATGTTTCCCGGAAAGCCATCGGAACGGCTTTGTTTAGCGGCCGCACCGGTCCGGAGAGCGCGGCGGCGAACGGCGAAATGGCGATGCCGGCCTTGCCGTCTTTCAGTTCGACTTTAACGTCCCGCGTTTTTTTGTCTTTGCCTTCCAAAAGTGTATATGTGACTTCCTTCTGGTTCCGCTGGAATGCCAGAACATCATCCGGCCGCCGGACCGCTATGCCGTTTACCGCCTGGATGGCACTGTCTTTTACGATTCCGGCTTTGGCCGCCGGGCTGTCGGGCAAAACGTCGGTTATATAGACGCCGGTTTGCAGAAAGACTTCGCCTTTGGCCGCGGCATTCTCGAGCTGTTCAATGGTCGTGTAATAACTCGGAACCCACTGGCCGACCGAGAAACCGACCGTAAGCAGAGCAAACGCAAGTATGAAATTCATGGCTACCCCGCCGAGCAAAATGCAAATTCGTGCAAAGGCATCCGATCCTGCGAAGCTGCCTTTCTCGAAACGTTTCAGCACATTTACCTCATTCTCCCCTTTTAACCGGACAAAACCGCCAAACGGTACCCAGTTCAGAGTGAAGAGCGTCTTCCCGGCTTTGAACATCAGCTTGGCTCGGGGCGGCAAGCCGAAACCAAATTCCTCGACCTCCACGCCGAACAGCCGGGCCAAACCGAAATGCCCCAGCTCATGAATTATAATCAAAAGCGTCAGCAGCAGGATAAAAGCCAATATCGAAATCAGGATCGCCATCGGTAAAAACAAGCAGGTATGGAAGTTACCAGTCCTGTGCAAAACTAAAAAGTTATCCACACCCACTTCGCCTTGCTAACCGAACGGAAGCAGTAGCTTATAGAAACCTTTTCTTTTTTTCCGACGATGGATTGACCGCCGTCGTCCGCGTCCGTACTCTTACATCTACCTCCCGGGCAATTAGCTCCCCACTTCGCCCGCTGCTACACTCCCTCTTACTGAATTTCTGCCTTGACCCTTTTTACAGGGCTTCGCGTGGCAGGCAGCTGGTTCTTTTCTTCCTCGCACGGTTTCGGGCAATTAGCTCAGATGGTTAGAGCGCCACATTGACATTGTGGAGGTCACTGGTTCGAGTCCAGTATTGCCCACCATCGCTTATGCTGACGAAACTCGCTCAGCTTCTCCGGCCGAAGGATAAGGACGTGGAGGTTTTTATTACGGTTCACGACGAAGATCTCCTGCTCAGATGCGAAGAATCGAAACAATTCGCGTCGCTTTCAAGGTACAGATACGTCTTTGTCGGGCACCGGCCCGTCGGCAAGCTCTCAACATTGAAAGAGAAGGTCATCGTGGCACGGGAATGTCAGTATAACATCGAACAATATCCGCACCTGTACGATTTTACCGCGTGGTATTGTCTGGTGAATAACAGGCTCATCACGCAGTACCACGTTGTCTCCCTTCAGTACGATATGACCCTACAGACAGAGAATTTTCAGGAACAGGTTCTGGCGAAACTTCTGGAAGACTCCAACCAGATTCTCGGTTTTCTCCCGGTATCAACATCGCTCTACTTCTCCAGTCACAGAGAAATCCCTCTCGCCGAAACTCTCCGGAAGAAGAATGTAGACTGGGATACACTTTTTGCACACGACACAACGAAGCTGTGGCCAACCGGTAACGCCGTCGCGATGCGGACATCCACCCTTCGTCAGCTCTTGCAATGGCTTCTGGAGTGGCTTCCGGAATTTGTCGAAAATCCGTATGCCGGACACGTGGCCGAGAGGCTGATCAAAGTTTACAGCTTACTTAGCGGCATACAGGACACATATCTGCCCCAGATGCTGCACCACACAATGCGCGATTCCCACGGGACAACCCGGATACTGGCCCGCACATGATCATGATGAACAAAGTTCGAATCCCTCTTGAATCCGGTGACAATCCCCCGCCTTCGGCACATATGTCGGTTAAGTCCATCATCATGCGTAATGACACCAAGACATATACGTCTTAATGTTTAGCGCATTCCTGCCTGAGGCATTCTCGAATCTGAAAAAATGCGAATGTGACTCAATCGTCGAAGAAAACGTGTACCCTGTCCTTGCTGTCACTCGTCCGAAAACACCCGCTTACGTAATATATGAGCAAAAAAACTATTATTTCCGCATCCAATGGCATAGCCCTCAGGCTCAAAATATTGGCCAGGGAAAAGGAGGCTGTCCGGCGCAAACTGGTGGTGACGGCAGAGAAACTTCGTCTCAAAGCCAAACAACTCGCCGTGACCGCCAGGGAAAAGGAAGATGTCAGGAACAAGCTGGTTATAACGGCAGAGAAACTTCGTCTCAAAGCCAAACAACTCGCCGTGACCGCCATGGAAAAGGAAGATGTCAGGCGCAAGCTGGTTATAACGGCAGATGAACTCAAAATGTCGCGTAAAACGCTCGAGAAGAAAGTCCTTGAACGCACCAAGGATCTTGAACAGATCAAGGCTAAAGACGAGGCGATCTTAGCAAGTATCGGCGATAGCTTAGTGGCAACCGATAAAAACGGACGGATCCTGCTCGTCAACAAGGCATTCGAGAGATTATTGGGCTGGAAGGAAAGGGAGGCACAAGGAAAATACCTGTCCGAGGTCATACGAATGGTGGATGGAAGCGGCACAACCATTTCGGAATCAGAGCGTTTGATCACGAAGGCCGTTAAAAATCGGCGTTCTACGACTGCCAGCATGTACTACAAGCGGAAGGATGGAACATTTTTCCCGGTCGCCATAACGGTTGCTCCTATTTTTATAGACAACAAGCTTATTGGCGCCGTGGAAGTATTTCGGGATATCACCAAAGAGAGGGAAATTGACAAAGCGAGATCGGAATTCATGTCCATCGCATCTCATCAGTTACGTACGCCTCTCACGGCGATCCGCTGGGCTCTCTCTAGTCTCAAGAGAGAAAATTTTCCCGAAGAGCAAAGGAAGCTCGTTAGTATTGCACACGAAACATCCACTAACATGGCGGTGACGATCAGGAGAATGCTGATGATCTCCCATCTAGAAGAGGGCGGCAGGGAACCTGATATTGCGCCGGTAGACCTGCAGACGGTGTTGGACAGGGTTAGCCGCTTCCACGATGCGCATCGGCAGAGGAATGGGCTGGAACTCGTGATCCACTGTCTTCAGGATCTCCAGGTACGAACCGATGAACAGTTGCTGATCGAAATCCTGGATAACCTCCTCAGCAATGCGTACAAGTACACACCGAGAGGCGGGAAGGTAAGCGTGCGAGCTACGAGAGAAAATAGAAAGATCCGTATCGATGTAGCTGATACGGGTTACGGTATTCCACAGGAGGAGCAAAAAAGAATCCCGGAGAAATTCTTCCGGGCATCGAATGTCGCAAGTCCGGCAGAGGCGGGAACTGGCATTGGCCTGTACATGGTGTACAATATCGCACGGCTGATCGGTGGAACGATTTCCTTTGTTTCGAAGGAAAACAAGGGCACCACATTTACTCTTCTATTTCCTGCCTGATTTTTTATGAGCAAGCACGTCCTCATAGCCGAAGATGACACTCTCCTCGCCGAAATGATGGGGAAAATTCTGAGCAAGAACAACGTCCGCGTCACGATCGCCTATGATGGGCAAGAAGCGGTTGAAGAGATGGAAAAGAAAGTACCGGATTTGCTGCTGCTTGATATTCTCTTGCCGGTACTGGACGGCTTCGGCGTGATGAAGACCATGAAGGAAAAGAACCTGGCTTGCGACGTTATCGTCTTGTCCAACCTCAGCGACAAGGTGACACAGACCAAGTGCAGGGAGATGCAAGTGAAGAATTACTTCGTGAAGAACGACATGGACGATGACGCGCTCTGGCCCGCGATCGAGAAGTATCTGCGCTAGACAGTTTGTTCATAGATCAATCACTCCTGCCTCGGAGGAGAACAAAAGAACCCACATTCACTCTTCTATTTCAGTCTTACCCTCAAACCTCTATGAGCAAGCAACAAAAGCACGTCCTCGTTGCTGAGGATGACGCATTCCTGCTTGATATGATGACGAAAGTCATCAGTCAGCATGGAGTACGCGTAAGCAGTGCGCATAATGGGCAAGAGGCGATTGATGTCATGAACAAAGATCTTCCTGATCTTCTTCTCTTAGACCTGCTGATGCCGCAGGTGGATGGATTCGCTGTTCTGCAGCATAGGAAAGTGAAAAAAATGAAATTTCCCGTCGTTGTCTGTTCCAATCTCAGCGATACAACGAGCATTACCAAATGCCACGAGTTTGACGTGAATGAATACCTCATCAAAAGTGATATGGATGATGATCAGATCTGGTCCGTTGTAGAGAAATATATCAAGGTGAGTTGATGCCTTCCCGCTGCGGCGGTGCTATCCGTCGGCGGCTCAGCCGCGCCGAGACGGATGTTGCGATTGGCTTGTTTGTACAGACAGCAAGTGTTCGGTTTTGGCTGCCTGGACCTGCATCTCAAGAAGTCGCCGGAGTTGGAACCGCTAGGCACTCGCCTGGACTGCAGTAGACCCTTTCGCTTTGAGCGACCAGCTGGTGAGGAAATTCCTCGGCATCAGATCGATGAACTTCTTGGCTTGCAGACCGGGATGGATGGATCTGTTGTTGTACTTCCATTCAAGCTCCTTGAGGTAGAAACCCGTATTCCGTTTCCAGATTCCATGGTGGTTATGTATCCGCTCCCGGATCCATGTCCATAGTTGGTCTGCACCATCCTTCGGCTGCTCCTCCTTGGTAAAGCGGTGGAACTTGCCGCAACAGATAAAGCCCGCATAACCCTCGCGGCGGCCCGGAGCCTCATCCTTAGTACCAAACGAATGAAAATGGAGTACTGCCTCATCATCTTTGAGCGGATCAATAGTGACTTCTCCACTGTCCCGGAACTGCACGCCGAACACTGGTGGTTGCCCCTCGCCTTTACGGGGACGTATTTTACTTTTGCACCATCGGCATCGTGATTGATCGTGCTGCACTTGTATTTCTCCCGTGTGCGCAGAGAGGAGTTGTATTTTTTCTTGCGTCAGACTCTTTTCGGCGATCAGCTTGCGAAAGTGATCGTAGAAGGCGGCAATCAGCCGGTATCGGTGATACGTAATTTGTGCCGTTCGATGGGCCGAGAAATCGAGGCAGAAACACATCAGAATCTCGGCACACTGCTGCAGCTTGTTCGTTCCTGTCACTTTGTGAACGCGGAACTTCTTGCCGCAAACGGTGCATTTTCTGCGTCCGTCGGCCAATGTATTTAACTTCGTTCGTGTCCCGCAATGCGGACAAAGTAAGTGTCGGGAACCATCACTCTGAGTGGGACGCACTTTCTCTTTAAGGTACGGCAGGAGCGAATCCGCATTGATAATCATTGTGGAGGCTAGGAGAAAGGCCTTGGAATACTTAGGATAGTCCTTTGCTATGACAAAAGACACGAAATACCTCTTTCATCGACAAACTTAACATGTTTGTACCTCTCTGTTCTTGCTATTAGTCACCGATCCACTTTAGCGTACAAACGAAGAAATTCTATCCGCTGTGGCGAAGTGAGGCTCAAGACTCCTAATAGCAAGCCGTGCGACCCATTCGAGCTACGATCCCGGCAAGTCGGAACCGGCCGTCATTTAAAAAATTGTCTCTCACAGATTTTCAGGCCTGCAAAAAATCTGTATCACGCAAGATGAAGATCATTGATTCTTTGAATCAATGCTGTAAAAAATACGACAAATGGCAGAAATACCAAACCCACCGGATAATTCGAGGATTGCCGAGACCATTACAGAAAGCACTTCTTCGACACGTTCGGGAACAGATGAATCCTCACCACCCTCTGTCTGCCATTACAGAAACGTTTTCGAAACAATTCTTGAGATGGGACACGACCAGGACTTCGTCCCAACAATGAGTGACGAGTTTACAGCTACAGATGCGCCGGCAGGTTCACGTGCAAAGCTGGACGTAATGGCCGAACGCGTCCGAAAAGGTTTGCCGCTACATCATCCTGATGACCGTGACGATTACTCAGGGCTTACTGGATTACGTCAAACGGGAGGCACTCATAGATAGAGACTAATGAACAATCTGGCATTGAAGTTTCCATTCCTACACCTAGCATTACCGGTGTTTCCTATGCTCGAACGATTACTCGATTTTCTCTTCCCCAGGTATTCGCTTACCGGAACCGAAGGAACCTGGATCACCGACTCTGAGAGGCAGTCGATGCGGACTTTCCCCGTGCGATTGCATGCCGAACTGCTGCGAAAAAAAGGACTGAAGTCGCTGGACTTGCTGGTCGCCGCCGGCAGCTACTCTGGCTCGCCGCTGCTTAAAAAAGCCATCCATTCGTTTAAATACCTGCGGGTAAAGGACTTAGGCGGCGAACTGGCCGAAAAAATAGCGTCAGTACTGCCGACGCTGCTCATGCTTCCGGAAAAATACCGTCCTGCCGACCCAAACCCCAACCCCAATTCCCCAATTCTCTGCCCCGTTCCGCTCCACTGGACCCGCAAGTTTCAGCGCGGATTCAATCAGGCGGAACTGCTCGCAGAAGTGCTGAGCAGGAAAACGGGCTGGCCGGTTATTTCGCTTTTAAAACGCACACGGGCTACCGGACATCAGGCTCACCGGAGCCGCCCGGAACGCTTCAGCTCGATGGAAAACGTCTTCCACTACGACCGGACGAAAGGCGCTCCTCCGCACTGCGTGCTTTTGGTTGATGACGTATTTACAACCGGTTCCACACTGGACAACTGCGCAAAGGAATTGAAAAAGGCCGGGGTGAAATACGTAGCTGGTTTGGTAATTGCTCAGGGATAAAAAGAAAAAAAATGTCTTTCTTCTCCGTCCTCTCTCCGCCCCGCAACATTCTGCGGAATTGTGCGGGGCACCTCTCTCCATTGCGATGGAGAAAGGAAACCTTAAAAAAGGAGGGTAACGGAAGTCACCCTTCTCCCCAGCCGCAGCGGGAGAAGGGCCGGGGATGAGGACGGTACTGAGATCCGACGCAAGATCAGTGAGCACCTACTGCTCAACAATTTGACAATTTAACAATTTAGCATTTTTGACAAGTATAAGCATAAGCCAAAACCCGGTTTTTCTGGTAAAATAAGCAGATTTATGAATACAAACACCCAACCCTTACTTTCGTGGCAGGCTCCGGCACGGATCAATCACGAACGGAGTGACAAATGGTACCTGATCAGCGGACTGGTCTGCGCGACTTTCGTCGTCTATGGCCTGCTTACCGGCGCATGGAGCATGAGCATTACTTTCGGAATGATCGCCGGGCTTTATTTTTATGTCCGGAATCAGCAGCACCCGGTCCATACCATCCGGATTTTCGAGGGCGGGATCGAGTTCGACGGCCGGTATTCCATCTGGGCCGACTGGCAGTTTTTTTGGATCCTGGACGGAAAAAACTACCACGAACTGCACATCGCACCGGTCAAAGGACTCCGGACGGAACTCGTGATCCTCACCGGAGAAATAGATCCGTACGCCGTCCGCGACGTGCTCGGTCACTTTCTTCCCCAAATCGCGCATCAAAGAGAAAGATTACTTGACGCCATTATTCGTTTCTGTAAACTATAGATGCTG
>Ga0172379_10010358_pt1 | contig 11290 bp, 8 predicted proteins | sample GrowelOW334metaG_FD_119756 | JGI IMG/M metagenome (GOLD analysis project Ga0172379, IMG submission 119756) | Groundwater microbial communities from an aquifer near a municipal landfill in Southern Ontario, Canada - Groundwater well OW334 metaG | ecosystem: Environmental > Aquatic > Deep... | reverse complement strand
TTTGTATAGGTATTGTTAAGCGCATAAGGTGCATCGGTAAACGTTGCAGGCGCCACTGAAAATGTTGTGTTGATACCAAAATACCAACAGGCTCCTGACGTTATAAAGCTTGGTACCGGCGACGTATAAATAAATGCTGATGTTCCGGTTATCGCAACATCGTTATGGATAAAGAGTTGCCCGCTAGGAAATAAAAAATCTCCATTTGGCGTAAAAACAACATCATCAAATGCGAGTTTGCTTGTTAGTGCAGCACAGCGAATGGGTGGAAAGGTGAGAGCATGTTGCTGGTTAGTGATGATCATATTAGAAAGTGTCAGCGTCACATTGGTATCAACAAAAATTTGAGAATTTGCTCCGATGATAAGCTTATTACCTTGACCATCAATGATGATATCACCATTAACGTGAATAATTTTCCCTGAAGGAATTGTCAGATTTCCATCCAAAACAAGTGTATGCCCGTAGCCTTTAACATTCCCGCCAGAACTCAATGTTACGCCTGAATCCAGCACAAGATCCCTCAGAAGCTTCATCGTTCCCGTTTCGCGTAAATCTATGGCACCTGAAACAGAAAATAAAACATCCATGGTGGCGCAGGCATCGGGAAGAACCGTAATGCCATTATTCAAACGTACGAAGCCTTGGGCAAGATCATTTTTACGAAACACGTAGCTATTGGCTTGATAGTTGGTTTGATTGCTGGTGAAGATGAGACTTGTTGCAGCGAGTGTGCCGGCCATCACGATGTACGTGAGGACAATGCAGTGAAATAAAAAAATTTTCTTCATTACCTTTTTCTCCGAACTCTCCACACACTATGCATTCACATTATCGTAACTCATTCCCCCCGATAAATTTACCTGTGCACCGGACAAGACATTGACGCGAGCATCATAAACGCTACCGCTTACTCTATCGCCAAAAACAATACTATTGGAAAGAGCTTGAGTTGCAGTACTATTCACATAATCAGACTTATATACCTCAATTTCTTTATGCCCAGCGCTGGGAGTTTGTCCTCCTATAGCCACATAATTTCCATCTGGCCGCCAGGCGAGTGAATAAACAAATGATCCGAAAGAAATTTGCGCTCCTGGAATAGATATCAATGTTACGCCATCAAATGTATAAACCCTCACTCCGCTTGTGTTAATGCCTACACCAAAGTAGCATCCACAGGGACTCCAACTAACTGAATAGACACTGTGGCTATAAAATGTCCGCGCGCCTGGAATAAGTATTAACGTAGTTCCGTTGAACCTATAAACCTGAACCTCGTAACCACTTGATGGTCCGGAACCTCCGAGTGCCAAACACCTCCCATCAGGACTCCAGTTAACTGAATTTATTGCTGTGCCATAATCGACCTGTGCACCCGAAATAAGTGTTAATGCTGTTCCGTCAAAACTGTAGACTTGCGCTTCATAACCGCTCGTTGGTTGCAAACCACCAATCGCCAAATACTTTCCATCAGGGCTCCAACTTACTGAGTAAACAATTGTTCCATAATCAGCTGACGCAACACTTGTCAACGCCGTACCATTAAACCTATAGACCTGTATTTCAAGACCGCTCGTTGGTGCATTGCCACCGATGGCTAAATATCTCCCATCAGGGCTCCAGTTCACAGAGGCCGCAGTGTTGCCATAAGCAGCTGATGCAACACTTGTCAACGATGTGCCATTAAAACTATAGACCTGCGCCGCATTTGATGGAATGTTTCCTCCGATCGCCAAATACCGCCCATCGGGACTCCAGTTCACTGAAGAAATAACACCGCTAAGAGTTAATGATGCAACACTTGTCAATGTTGTACCGTTGAATTTATACACCGAAATTAGTGATGAATTACCACAAACCGCCACATACTGACCATCAGGGCTCCACTGAACGCATTGAACCGCAGTGCTATATGTCTGGTTTGCCCGTAAGGTAATCGAGGTCAATGTAAGTGTCGTATCGCTTCTGCATGCAACGTTGTTATCAAACGCAATAGTGCCCTTGGAAAATCGACAGCCGGTCTGCGTTACTTGTACGCTGCAACCATCAAGATAAAGTATCGAGCTTGCATCGGCCATGCGAATGAAGCTGTCACTTGTATAGGTATTCTTAAGCGCATAAGGCGCATCAGTAAACGTTGCAGGCGCCACTGAAAATGTTGTGTTGATACCAAAATACCAACAGGCACCTGACGTTATAAAACTTGGTACCGGCGACGTATAAATAAATGCTGATGTTCCGGTTATCGCAACATCGTTATGAATAAAAAGCTGCCCTTGAGGAAATAAGAAATCTCCATTTGGCGTAAAAACAACATCATCAAACGCCAGCTTACTCGTCAGTGCCGCACAACGAATGGGTGGAAACGTTGACGCATGTTGCTGGTTAGTGATGGTCATATTGCAAAGTGTCAATGTCACATTGGTATCAACAATAATTTGAGCATTGGCACCAATGGTAAGATTATATCCACGCGCATCGATAATAGTGTCGCCATTAATATGCAAAATTTTATTCGCAGGAACAGTCAGGTCACCACCAAGAATAAGTCTATGGCCACGACCATTAATATTACCGCCAGAACTCAATGTCACGCCGGCATCAAGTTGAAGTTCACTCAGAAGTTGGATAGTGCCCGTCTCACGCAGATCAATAACACCTGAAACAGAAAAGAGAAGATCCATGGTCGCACACGCAGTAGGAAGTATCGTAAAGCCACTGTCAATGCGCACAAAACCCTGAGCTATGTCATTTTTACGAAAAACATAATGATTGGCCTGATAATTGGTTTGCGTACTTACGTAAATGAGGCTTGTTGCGATAAGCGGCGTGATAAACAACAGATGCATGAGTATGCATACAGTCGCGCGAAGTGCTCTCATTACTCTCTCCTTACTCCTCTTTATATCAACTCACTTTTTCCCCGCAACATACGCCTGGGCATCGAGCGCCGCCATGCAACCAACACCGGACGATGTAATAGCCTGACGATAGCGATAATCTGACACATCGCCCGCAGCAAAAACGCCATCAACACTCGTCTTGGTGTGATCACGCACAATGAGATAGCCGTAGTTATCCATCGCAAGTTGCCCACGAAAAATGTCGGTATTTGGTTTAGTCCCAATGGCCAAAAAAACACCATACGTAGCTATTTTGGTACGTTGTTTGGTTTTCTGATCTTCAACAATGGCATAGGACACATGCTGACCATCCCCCCCTATCTCAACAACCGTAGCGTTGGCGATGCACTGCACATTGGGCTGCTGTAAAACTTTGTCTTTAATGGGATCGGTCGCCGTTGGATGATCAAACATATGCACTAAATAAATTTTGTTGGCGATATGCGATAAATGCTCAGCTTCAGTAACGGCGGTGTTGCCGCCACCAACCATAATGACTTCTTTGCCGGCATAAAAAGGAGCATCACACGTTGCACACGTCGAAACACCTTTACCCCAATATTCAGATTCACCAGGGCAACTCAATTTCTTTGCCGTCGCACCCGTTGCAACAATGAGGGCATCAGCTGTTACTTTTTTCCCATCATCGGTCGTAATAACAAAAGGTCGCTGCGTCACATCGAGGTGCGTCACCGATTGTCCAGATAAAATAGCTCCACATTTTTCCGCCTGTTGGCGTATTTTAATCATTAAATCGGGCCCCTGGATAGAAACTTCTCCCGGCCAATTTTCAACCATGCAGGTGGTCATCAGCTGCCCACCTGGAAGCGGCCCTTCAATAATCAGCGGCGTGAAATTTGCTCTACCAGCATAGATACCAGCGGTTAGTCCTGCAGGTCCAGATCCTATAATGACTATTTTATGATGCATAATTTGTTCCTTAGCTGATCAAAAATTATTTTGCTAGTAGTTTAGAGTGACAGAATCTTTGCGTAAAGAGATTGATGATATGCGAGATAACTTACGTTAGGTATGCATCGCAGAGATCAATGCTCATGCAGATACTTCATGAATACCGAATAAGAAGACTCTGGCATCATCGGTTGCTCAAGCGATGTCCAACCAACCGGCTTTGGCTCAACAAAATGGGAGAAGCGGTTAAACCACAGACCATGATGACGAGCCCCAAGCAGATCAACCCAATTAAAATCTTGTTCAGACGTGAGTTTACAAAGCATGAGCACCGTTGAATGTTTGACCGGAATGTTATATTTCTTGAACCACGATTCATGCGCAAAAAATTCACTATTGAATGTCAGCAGATGGAGCGGCGCATCAACACGTGCAAGCCCCTTACAAAGGCCCTTATAAAACCATGAAACTTGTAGATTAGGCAGATAACACATCAATTGGCACTGAGGAATACGCGAAGCACATTCGGCACGCACATAATTACCGATAGCACGCGCTTCGCGCTCAAGAAAAGCGAAATACGCTTGCGCCTTTCCCTTCTGCATAAGCATCAGCACTCGATCACGAATGCTCGTATCTTTGGTCATAGGTTCAAACGTACTAAAAGTATCGGCATCAATGGTCATGGTATTTAAAAAGAGACCTGTTTTTTCACGACAATACATTTCTAAATCAAGCACAACGCCTGAAAGAGAAATCCCATGCGAAATCTCTTGGTCACGCCAAAGTTTCACAAATTTTTCCAAGGGCTCCACAATTTCCTGTTGCCAAAATAATCGGTTCAGCGGAACGGGAAGATCACGATAGCCGTTTTCATAAACGTCAATTGGATAGGTTGCTGGCCGATTGGCATCGTAGAGATTATTGGTAATTTCAAAACCAACCATTATGCGCGGGATTGGGCAGTGGGACGCTACTGCAGCTTCGCTCAATTTTTTGGTGAAATTTGAAATTCCCATCGTCCATTGTCGTATTATTTTTTCTCGTTGCTCTCGATCAGCCTCTTTTTCGAGATCAAGTCCAACAAGACTGCGCGCGATCGGACTATAGTACATATGGGGATTAAATGTTATCCACAGAGCATCAAGACCCGATTTAATAATATAATCAATAAGTTTGTCCTGTTGGTCCCTGCGCTGCACAAGCTCCTCAGCACGTTTAACCTTCGTCTCATCAAAAACAGTAATTTCCATCCATGCCGTCTTTGAACCACGTTCACGCGGCATCCCGGCTGTTACAAAACCAAATGAGGTTGCCGAGGAAGGAAGTTCGGGCTGTTTTTTTGAAGAACTGAGCTGCGCCAAACATACAACCTCCCACAGCATGCGCTGCGCCATAGCTAGCATCTCTTGCCGAATACCAACATCAATGGGACAGAAACGATAATTTTCTGCAATACCCGCAAAGGTCAAAAGAGAGGTAGTTGAAATCAAAACATGATTTTTGTACAACGGATTGAACCAATACACGCCATATGGCAATGTTTGCCGCACAATTTCTGAACAGGTAGCAGCACGTGGCAATAAAAATAATGACTGCGTACGCTGGCTCACTTCGTTTTGAATCTGCTCAATATCGAAATAGGTACCACCATGAGGCATGTGGAGCGTTGTGTGATAGCGCAACGGACGATTCTCAAGTGCGTTAACAATAAAGGTATTGGTCAGCTGCATAAAATCGTTTACCGAAGGACTGGTGCCTGACATAGTAATCCAGGACATAACCGATTCATTCCATGGCAGACGCACCAGACTACAGCCAAGCGCTTGAAAGAGGGGCATCAACATGTCTATGACGTTAGCGTTTGGCTTAAGTCCCAACAGTGATGGGAAAAAGAGACCAATTAATTTACCTTTAAGCCGTGCATAGTGGCTAAGAGCCCTAACAATCTTTCCCCACAAGTGACTTTGACGATTCCCCGACAAAAATTCCTTGCCAAAAAGGAAGAACACTGCGTCATTGGAAGCAAGCGCCAGAGGCGCGTCAATAACATTATCAAGCGGTATATAATTCACCTTAAAGCCAACTGAAGCCAATATATCAAGCATGGGTTGGTAGAGAAACTGATCGCACTCACTCGTGTCAACAAGCGTTAATGAATTTTTGAGATGTGATGGAGAGAGGGAAAAGAAGAATGAGGCGAGCGTGAAGGTAACGATAATCGGAACCGAACGTTTCATTTTGTGCCCCCCCAAATTCCCTTATGATGGTTCTAGGCTAGCCAGCCATCGACACCGGAGTCAAGGGTTGCACAACTTTTTTTGGGGGATGTATAAGCGCCTTACTTTTTTCATCAAGAACAAATGCCTTTACTTTGGCATCACATGCCGCAAAGCGCTTGCCTATAAAAGGAATTTTTCGACGAGCAACCGATCGCTCAACACATTTAAGATTTTTTTCTTTGTCATCAACAAAGATTATTTTTTGGGGCTCAAGGTTAAGTCGATCAAGCACGCGCAATAAAGTTTCTCCCTTGTCGTTGTTACCGCAATAGGTAACGCCTTCAAGAAATTTGACCGGGCCGCAGTTGAGGGTAAAGTCGGTCCGCACATGACCAACATTAGACCGCGTAAAATCGATGCCGAGATCTTTAAACTGTCGTTTGGTATGCGGAATCATTGGCAGTGAACGCGCTGAAAGCGCAATAACCGCTAATGATTTTTCACACAAATCATTGATAACTGAAACGCCACACGACTCAACAAGCGTAACCTTGGTATCAGCATGAGCATCAATGTAAAAAGGAAGCACTTTGGCAACTGCTTCTTGGTAGCCATATCCATTATTACATGCATGCTCGAACATGGCGCAAAACCATTGATCGGTTGCGCGAACCTGCTGCGGCTCAAAAATGGTATTATCAATATCCAAAACAACCAAAGTCTGGGCGTTAACATCGTTAATAATGCTTTTAAGCGATGAGATTTCGGTAATTGCGGCGACTGAGGAAGTAAACACAACAAGGGCCACAAGCATTGATAAGATTTTAGGCATGACATAACTTTCGGGCAAAGCAAGATAAAAAGCTGGAAGAATACGGGTGCCCATTATAATCAAAACTTGTTATTTTGCTATATGGATCAGAACAAACTTGTTACGAAAAACAGTGCAACCATGAAATTTGAGAGATAAGAGCAGTAAATAAATTTTACTATCATAAATTTATTAAGATTTTTACCAGACGATTTTTGACTTCTTCTATAATTTCTTTGCCGCCCTTGCAGCATCAATTTATCGGCAACTTTTATCAGCTTGCTTATCCCTTTTCCAAAAAGGGATAATTTGAGACCTTTTGGCATTGAACCGTGCAGAAAGCATTATTCTCCGTTCATTTTTTGTTATTCTGCTCAACAAAAACTTAATTGGACGGGATCTCGTTTTTTTGTTATTAAAAAACGCTTCCTTCGTTACAAATAAATACAAAAGGTAAGAATTTTATGAAAAGATTTTTCAAACAGAGCATGTTTATCGTTGGGTTGATCGCTGGTTTATCATCAACAACCGTACAGGCGATGATAATGATGGAACGTCCACAGCCGCTGCTTATGAGTTGTGCAGGTGCGGGCGGTTTTCCCGGAGAACCGGGAAAACTCCTTGAATTAGTTACCGCAATCTTACGGCTTCCTGGCGGCATTCTTGAAGACAGGCTTCGCAATGATGATTCGCTCAAAGCAACTATAGTCAAAATGGCCATTAATGCGACAAGATTGATTAATGATTTTTGTTCGATTTCGCATTCGTATAAAGCAAGATCAAAACCGATGCTTCTTGGGGCTGCGTGCGATATTACACAAATTGCACGATTATTGAAAAAAGCTATTACCGAAAAACAGGGAATAACAGCAGGGGCCACGGTGATAAGCAATGACCAAAAACACAGAAACTTGAGACGATATGTTCTGCCGTTTATCGAATCATTGTGCGCAGTTACACGTTGCTGCTCTCTTCGTGGATGCCCTATCAGACAATTAGCAAGAAGCGGCGTCACGCTCGCACAACTTGCGGAACTTTATTTGAGCGTAGATGAAAATTCAACTGAACGGAAAGTCATTGGAGGTCTTTTGACAGCCTGCGTTGTTGAATATTTGTACACAGCTAGCAACACCTGATTAATTTATGTTGAGACACAAAATATTTTGCATAACAATCGCAATCTCAGTGCTCGGCTTGCACGCAACGCAACCGGTGCACAATGAGCAACAACTAACAGAGCAACGTGCGGCTGCGCCATCGTCTGATGGTTTATCTAAGCTTGAAGATGCTTTATCTCAACTTGGAAAGCTTGAAAAAGAAAACGGCTACGCCTCCTCCCACTACAAGATTGGTGCTTTTTTAGACGAACACGCACTGCTTATTGGCATACTACTTGCGGCAATAAGTGGATGTAGCTATGGAACTAAGCTGTATCATCAACGGGTACAGGAAATTAAAGGAGAAAAAAGAGAAACGCATGATCCATCATGTACAATTTTCACATCTCCTCCTGATCAAATACACATGTGCAATTGTCCCTACGACTACATGGGTCAAATGAACCGTGATGCTCAACGCGATTGGAAATACATAAAGAGATTCTTCCTCATGTTTGTTTTAACAATGATAACAAGCGATATCAGTGCGCATGTGTTAGGGAAAAAACTCAAGGCAATGGCGGAACACAAACCTTATACGATCTTACAAAGCTTGAGACGCACACTTATTGAAGCTTGGCTTCATCACCCCTATCTTATAGGCTGTATCCTTGAGGTACTTCTATTTGTTAAATTCAGCGCATTCACTAAAACGAGATCTGTAACAAGTTCGATCATAGCTGGTGCGATTACCGGTACAATCGGACTTTTGATTGGGGCATGTACCGACAGTGAAGTTAGGTCTGAGGTAAAAAAGTGGCTGGATTCTAAAGAGCACCAAGAAAACGCACGCTGTTAACAAAAAGCCAATTAACTAAGATCCTGTACGGAAATTAGTAGAATGTTTAAATCCCGTTCGTGCTGAGTGTTTTGCGAACACTGCGAGCAAAATGTATCGAAGCATGAACACCTAAAAAGTTATTTTTTGAGTTCCCCCTTCGATACAAATTCGCTATCGCGAATTCACTCAGGGCGAACGGAGATATTAGACGGTGTTGCTTAATCATGCGCGCCTAAAGCCTGAACGAATTTTGAGCTTTTTATAATTGTCCCACAGCTGTGGGACAATTATAAAAAAGTTTTGTATCAGCCAGTCCACCATGTATATTCCTTAGAGTTAGTTGGCATAAAAGAGGAGATCATACATGTATCGACGGTTATCGTTTTTACTATTAGTTATCTTTGGTGTATTTGCGGGCTGTGGCAAAGCGCCCGAAACACCAAAAACTATAGAACCCATTATTCACACCACCCAACTCCCTGCCGGATGGTACGTCCAAGAAGCAGCCCAACTCCACAAAGAAATTGACACCTATCTTGCGCAAGCACAGCGCTATTTTCCTCACACACTTAACGCAACGCCAGTAGCATTAGTGGTTCCTCACGCCGGTCACGCCTATTCGGGATTGTGTGCTGCAAGCGCCTACCAAACGCTATTGGAAGCCAACGGCAAACCAAATACTACTATTAAACGCGTTATCATTCTTGCTCCTACGCACACCACTTTTTATAACGGCATCGCATTGCCGGATTATACGGTCTATCGCATGCCGTTTGGCGATATTCAGATTGATAGTCAGGCACTCAAAAGACTCAGCAAGAAAGATGCTGTTTTTAATACGTTTGAACGTGCTCACGCAACAGAGCATGCAATCGAAGTTCAACTTCCCTTTTTGCAACGTACTATTGCATCATTTAAACTCGTCCCTCTCATCGTTGGTCATATTACTGATGAACAAACATTTCAGGCTGCTGAAGCGCTCAAAAAAATACTTTCGCCTGATACGTTGTTGGTCATAAGCACCGACTTTACACATCACGGCGCCTCATACGACTATACCGTCTTTGACAGCAACATCAGCGCCAACATACGCTTTCTTGATGCAACCGCAATTCGTGCGCTTGCCGAACCATCATTTGAAACATTCGAGACATTCCTGCACCAAACATCTGCAACCATATGTGGCCGCGATCCTCTCAGAATTTTGCTCACCTTGCTTGAAACAGGCACGCTTGGAAAGCCAAAGGCTCATCTTACGTGTTACTACACATCCGCCCAACTACAGTACGCACAAAAAAATGGATTTGATGCCAATAAGCTCTTTCAGAATCCACCGGATACTGAGGCGAGCACGAGCGTAAGCTATGTTGGCTTGGTATACGCACCCGAACAAGCCCATTTTCTTACCGGATATGAGCAACAGTCGTTACTCACGTTGGCACGCAACACCATTGCAAACGCATTTGAGCATGATGCAGATAAGCGAGAAAAAATTGCGTTACCACTCATAAGTCCCGGGTTGCTCACCACTACAGGAGCTTTTGTAACATTGACGACAAAAAATGGAGATCTTCGCGGCTGCATCGGCAACATTACTACCGATAAGCCGCTCTACAGCACCATTGTTGCCATGGCGCAAGCTGCTGCATTCAACGACACACGGTTCACCCCGCTCAGAAAAGATGAGCTCGATACTATTGTTATTGATATCACCATACTTACGCAACCCGTTAAAGTAGCACATGCAGATGACATTGTTATTGGCAAGCACGGCATCATCCTGAATAAAAAAGGCGAATCGGGCACGACCATCGCATCAGCGGTCTTTTTACCCCAGGTCGCACGTGAACAAGGGTGGAATCTTGCAACAACGCTTGAACATTTAAGCCAAAAGGCAGGTCTTAATAGGAATGCATGGAAAACCGATTGTGATTTTGAAGTGTTTGAAGGGTTTGAAATTAAGGAACAGCAATGATTTTTTCTATGGAGAAAATCACCTTACGAACAATATTTTTTGTTCTCACCATTACCCACCTGCACGCGATGGAATTCTGGCAACCGCCAAGTCCTGCTGGCCCACTCCAGCAAGCACAGCGCGCAGCGGCTTGCCATTTATGGGGTAAACAAGAAGCAACAGCTGAAGAAAAAGCCATAATCATTCAATCGGCACTTGATACCATGGTTGTTGCAATGGTTCATGAAGAACAACAACAAGCCGCACGCTGTGATATTAGTTCCGACTACACCAACTGGCAGTTAACAACACGAGAAAAAATGCAACGTATCGCAAAGCTTATACCATTAATAAAAGATCCAACGTCGCAAACTCAGGTTCAACAAGGCGAAGATCATCGTCTTTTGGAAGAAATCAAAGCAATAGTAAATAACTAACCACCACCGAAGGTGGTGGCTTTTAAGAGCCCCTAGAAGGGGCTTTGATGAGTCGCTTCCCCTAATGCTCATCTGATTTCCATCTGTTTTTCTAACTTTTCCTGATACAT
>Ga0172379_10010357_pt1 | contig 11290 bp, 9 predicted proteins | sample GrowelOW334metaG_FD_119756 | JGI IMG/M metagenome (GOLD analysis project Ga0172379, IMG submission 119756) | Groundwater microbial communities from an aquifer near a municipal landfill in Southern Ontario, Canada - Groundwater well OW334 metaG | ecosystem: Environmental > Aquatic > Deep... | reverse complement strand
TGAATACCATGACGCACGGCGTAAATATACTGCCGCATTTTGGGGTGCCATTTGGCTTTTTGGTGACCGAAGTGCACGCCCGCCTTGAGCATGTCGATGAGTGTGGGAATTTGAGGCATAAAAAAATCGCTTCCTTTACCCCCCATCATTATGGTGGGGGCTACTACCGTCTGCCTTTAATGACTTTCGGACATCCGCCGATCGGCGGACAAGGATTGAAAGTCGGTAAACGGTATGAGAGATAAGATGCCTTAATTAGCCTAAAATATCAGACTTTTTAAGGACAGACTTATTATAACGGAAATTATAACTTTGGCAAGGGCCAGGGTATTAATCTAAAAAATAATTAATGAACCTGCTAATAAAAACTGCTTTAGCGACCAGATCAATAATTTGTCGCTAAAGCAGTACTCAAGTTGAGGTGGTTAATGAATCAGTAAGCTGACGAGCCAGGGCTGGCAAAGAAACATAGCGCGGCACGGTTTGTGTGTATCTTACATAATTCAGCCCATGCCTAGCCGACAAAAACTTTTCTTCAGCCCTAATGCACCAATGGTGCATTACTATGGAGTTAACCAGTATGCCCAGGTGTGCCAGATAGAATAAGGCATAAGGCTCCACCACGATGGACTGACCGTAAACAAAATCATTGGCTATCACTAGGGCGAAACCAACCCACTCTATCATGCGGCCTAGGTAAATCGGATTGCGGCTCAGGCTATAGATGCCAGACATGACAAGTGGTTTGTATTCCACGGTAGCGTGCAAAGAATTGGACCAGGAAAACCCAAGATGCAGTCGGCCCACGGCTCCCATAACCCAACCGAGTAAGTAGACTACCACTGCCCAGACAGTCAAGCTAGCCTGCTGGACTGGCGTATTTAGGTAAAAATAACAAAGTACGCCAAGGGACAAGGTTCTCAAGCAGTCCCATAGAGGCAAGTTGGGAGCAACTCCGTCAGTAATCGGACAAATCTTTGAATTGTCACGATCATCAAACCACTCCCAAACCCAGAAAGTTCTCACATACCATCCCAGTAGGAAAAAACCTATCACCAGCAATTTATAATCCATGATATCACCTCGTAAATTAATATATTCATTTATTCAAAGATCGATGTTTGGCTTGTAAACAAGCTCACCATATTAATCATTAACCAAGGGCTTGTCAAGCAAGCTAAAGCGTGATATAGTGTCAGCACTATGAAATCAACTATTCACCCCACCTACCACCCCAAGGCCAAAGTTATTTGCGCCTGTGGTCATACCTTTACCACTGGTTCAACTGTGCCCGAGTTGCACGTTGAAATATGTTCGGCTTGCCACCCGTTCTTTACCGGCAAACAAAAAATGATTGACACCGCCGGCCGAGTTGACCGCTTTAAAAAGCGCGCCAGCCGCGGACAAGAAGTGGTAAAGAAAAAGTTGGAGCGTCACACTGCCGCCGCCAAATCTTCCAAGTAGCTGTCACGAACCACGTTATTCCCTACCCTGTTCCACCAGGGACGGTGTCCGGCCAGCTAAACAGCTGACTAATCACACCAGGTAACGTGGTTTTTTGTTAGGCTATCAACCTCTTATGGATTATACCCCAGCGCTTGATCAATTACGCCAGAAACTTACCGCCCTGAACCAAAAACTTCAGGATAGTTCACTGTTGGCTGATAATAAAGCCCTGGCCGAAGTAACGCGAGAATACCACGACATAGAATACACCCTGGATTCAGCGGCTAAAGTCGAACACCTCAAAGCTGAAAGTGGTCACTTGCTGCAAAATCTTAAGACTGAAAATGATCTTGAATTAAGACAAATGGCTGAAGCTGAATTAGAACGCGTGCAAAACGATTTAACTAAAGCTGAAGCGGAATTAAAAGAACTGTTGGAGCCTTCCGACCCGCTTGATAGTAAAAATACTATTATAGAAATTCGCGCTGGCACCGGCGGCGATGAAGCGGCCTTGTTTGCGGCCGAGCTTTATCGTATGTACGCACACTACGCCGAAAGCCAACGTTGGAAAGTACAAGTACTGTCGGAAAGTCGTAATGATCTTGGCGGTTACAAAGAAATAATCTTTGAAGTTACCGGCAAGCGTGTTTATTCCTATCTTAAATTCGAAAGCGGCGTGCATCGCGTACAGCGCGTGCCGGTGACGGAAAAAAGTGGCCGGGTACATACTTCAACGGTAACCGTAGCCGTTCTACCTGAGGCCGAACCTTTGGATTTAGAAATCAAACCGGAAGAATTGAAGATTGAAGCCACCACTTCTTCCGGACACGGCGGACAGAGTGTCAATACCACTTATTCAGCTATTCGTATTGTGCACTTACCCACCGGCTTAACTGTTATCTGCCAAGATGAGCGTTCGCAAAAACAAAATAAAGAAAAAGCTATGACTGTGCTACGCTCCCGGCTTTTGGCTTTGGAAAATGAACGCCGCCGCCAGGAACGAGACTCTTCACGCCGTTCCCAAATCGGCACCGGTGAACGCTCGGAAAAAATACGTACTTACAATTTCCCTCAAGACCGGCTGACGGATCATCGTCTCAAACAAAACTGGCACAATCTACCCAATATCATGGAAGGTAACTTGGAAACCGTCATTAACGACCTCAAGGCTTTAAAGAATGACTCTGGGTCAAGCGCTTAAGCGCGGTCAAAGCCTACTCCAGCCCAGCGCCTCAGCTCAACTTGACGCTGAATTATTATTGGCGAAAATTTTTAATTTATCCCGCAGCAACCTGCTAGCGCGTTTGGATAAAAAAATTTCTTGGCTGCAACAGCTGCGCTTCCATTGGCTTATCAAACAACGGCAAACCGGTAAACCGATAGCTTATTTAATTGGCCGAAAAGAATTCTACGGCCGCGATTTTTTTATCAATCGTCAGGTTTTAATACCCCGCCCGGATACGGAAATAATAATCGAACGAGCCTTGGAAATCACCCGTGCCAATCCTACCATCAACACTATCCTAGATATTGGCACGGGCTCAGGCTGTATTGCTATTACTTTGGCTTGCGGACTGCCCAATATAAAGGTGCTAGCCATCGATATCTCACGGCCAGCTATAAGGTTAGCGCAGAAAAATGCGGGCTGGCACAAAGTAGGAAACCAAATAACTTGGCTGCTAGGAGACTTGCTACAGCCTATATTAAGGCTTAATGGTCCCAACCTTCATAACCATTTACTAATAGCGAATCTGCCTTATTTATTACCCGCTGAAGTAAAAGACGAATTAAGGTTCGAACCCTATCAAGCTCTGGTGAGCGGTCAAGACGGACTTGGACACTACCGTCGCCTGATAAAACAAATTTCTTCCTTGGCTAACCCAAGACGACCCCAAAGAATACTATTAGAAATACACCCGCCAACTCTGAACGATCTCATAAAAATTATTAACCTGGATTTGAGCCCGCAAAAATTAACTACCCTTCCCGATTTAGCCGGCCGGCCGCGCGTATTGGACATTGAGCTAAATTAAAACTCCGTTCGCCAATTGGCGAACGGAGTTTCGTAAATACTGAAATTACTTTTTCTCTTCGGCCACCGCGGCTTCGGTCTCTTCCGGCTTCTTCTCCTCCACCTTTTCTACCTTGGTTACATCTTCTTTAACCTCGGTCTTCAGGGCGGCTAATTCTGCCTCGGAACGCGGCGGCATAACCGTCACTAAAACCTCATCCTCTTGTTGAGGGGACAAAACCTTAAGCCCAGCCGGTAATTTAAGGTCACGTAATGTAAAACTTTGATTAAACTCGGCCAAACCAGTAATTGAGAGCTCAATTTCATGCACCAAATCTTGAGGTAAACATTCCACCTTCAAATGATCAACATTTTTAACCAAAATACCTCCCAATTCCTTCACGGCGCGCGGCTCACCGGTATACTTCAACGGAATATCAACCGTCAATTTTTCGTCCATTCTAACTTGGTGAAAATCAATGTGTTCAACCGTACCGCGCAAAGGATGCCACTGGACCTCTTGGATTAAGGCTTTGATCGCCTTACCGTCTTCCAAATTCAAATCCACCAAAGTGCTCTCCCCCGCTTCACGATAGGCTTTCTCAAAAGCCTGCCGTTCAACCGCTATGGGCTGAGTTGCCAAGCCATGACCGTAAATAACGCCCGGAATCTGGTCTTGACGACGAACTAATTTGACGCCCTTACCCAGGGCAACGCGCTTTATTATGTTTAATGTAGTCATGTCTTAAGAAGGAGAATGATTCAATAAGTGATGGAGTGATAGTACTTGGTCAGCACTAAGCGCCTCGGCATCTTTAAAACGTAAAACATCTTCACCGGTTAAATCCGTCACCAATCCAACCGAAGTCACGCCAATGGCTGAGCTTAAAACCAAAGCCACGATAGAGCTGTGACAATTTGAACACTGAATATGGAGTAAATGGGCGTCTTCTCGCTCCTGCAATATCCTGGCTCGCAATGGACTGTAAGTTGCTTCACACAACGGACAGTAGGAAATAAGCCGTAAAACTTCTGGTAAATTTTGATGAGCTTTACGTTTAGCTTGCATAGGAGTCTATTCAATGTAAAAAAAGTATATCCGACAGAGCCACCTTTGTCAAGCCTGGCCGTGCTTAACGATTAGAGGTAAGGGCGCTTGGTGCCCATATTGACGGGCTAGGTTTTGTAACACGCCCACCGCGGCCAAACTGACCACCAACGAAGAGCTACCAAAACTCATAAAAGGAAGCGTAAGGCCCACTACTGGCAATAAACCAATATTCATTCCAATATTAAGCACTACCTGTACGCCAAATAAGCTAAAAATTCCCACCGCCAACAAAACTGCGAAATCGTCTCTTAGCCTTCTTATTAGACGTAAGATGCGTAAAAAAAACCAAACCCACAAACCCAAAACCACTAAACTACCCACCAAGCCCAGCTCCTCAGCTAGAGAGGCAAATATAAAATCAGTATGCTGCTCGGGTAAAAACTGCAGCTGACTTTGGGTACCCAAACCCAAGCCACGCCCCCACCACCGCCCACTGCCGGCGGCTACTACTGACTGCGTGACATTATAGCCACTACCTAAGGGGTCAGACTGGGGATCTAAAAAAACACGTAATCTTTCAAGTTGATAACCATGCAACAAGGATAAGGCGATTAAAAGCCCAACCACCATCACGCCGCTCATCACCAACCACCATTGTCTCGGTTTGGGTATTACCACCAACAGCGCGCCCAAAATCACCAATAACAAAAAAGCTGAACCAAAATCCGGCTGAGCCATGACCAAGCCAACTACGGGCAGGGTTAATAACGAAGCTATTATGGTCTTACCCCAAGTGAGTGGCGGGCCAACGTGAGCTAAATAACTGGATAAGACTATAATCCACAGCAGCTTCACTATCTCCACTGGTTGAAATCCCACGGTGCCAAATCTGAACCATCCGGTAGTGCCGTTGATCGTTTTACCAAAAAATAACACCAGGACTAATAAAACTAAACTGCCTAAATAAATCAGTCTTGACCAAGAGCGATACCAACGATAATCCAAAGTGGCCGCCACCAACAAGGCCACTAAGCCTAAAAAAAATCCGACCAACTGCCGGGTAAATAAATCTGACACCTCCGGACGGGACAATGAGCTTGAGTATAACTCAGCCAAACCAATGCTTAACAACAATAAAGTAATAACAAACAAAGACCCGTCCCAATTCCGAAAAGTATCAAATAATCGGCGCCACATAATTACACCGGCGGCTAGTTAGAGCCAAAGACGCTAGGCTCTAAGACATTGACCTCCGGCTTTATGATTAAATGATCAGCCACTGGCGCGCCTTGAGGCCAGTAAAACTCCACGGATTTTTTATCGGCACCTTTAAAATTGGTCACTACCTGACGACCCACCGCCTGAACGCTGCCGCCACGGCTTAGTACGGCCGTCACAGCCACCTCCCAAAAACTATAAGGACTAGTATTGGTTAAGTCGAGCTTTAATCTGGTGCCAGCCACGGTACTACCCTCTAGGGGCGGCAACTGCTCAACCGACTCATCACTAACGATAAAGCTTGGCATTGGAAAACGGGCCAAATCCTTAATGCGAATCCACTTAACCTCTCCCAAGCTAAGCCCGACACTAGTAGGACGACTGGTCAAAGTCACGGCCAAACTGACAAAATATTTATCCTCCAGCGGCAGCAAAAAACTACTGCCGACAAATTCCTGGCCGCCGACGGTAAACACAAAATCAACCTTCTTAGCGCCCCATTTTAAATTAGGGTTCTTAACTTGGGCTAAAAAGTTATAAGTATCTTGTCCAGCCGGCACAGCCGTAACCAAACCAACGGTTATGTCTTGAGGCGCGTTACGCTGATTATAATCTTGAGAATTTACGGATGAAGTTACTAACAGCCTCATTGATTCTTCCTCCGCTCGACGGGAAGACAACCAGTCAATAAACTGCCAACTGGCATACAGCCAAATAAGCGCTACCAATACTATGGCGCTCACCTTAACAGTTCGAGCGATAGTGGCTCGGTGCAAAAAGTACCAATAGCCGTATCTCAATTCTTGGTCGGAAAAATCGGGCATAATTGTATAGATTATTAACTGAAAATTCTTGGTGACGCCCAGCCGTCTAATTCACATTTCATACCTAATATCTAATTTATTCTACCACACTCCCCTAGGCGACGTGAAAGTGGTATAATATATCCACTAAAATTAACAAACATTACCACTATGATCATATTACAAACCAGCCAAGACATACTGAATCTATCCTTGGCCTTAGCGGCCTTGGGTTTAGCCTTTCTACTAGGCTGGATATTGGTGTATTTTATAATGATAGTGCGTCGACTGGTTAATATACTACGTGGTGTTGAACAGAGCTTAAACAAACTGGAGTCATTTTTCAGCACCGCCAAAGATAAAATTGAAAATTCGGCTTCTTACCTGTCGGTGGCGGCACTGGGCTTGAAAGAACTGGCCCGTTATTTTATTGAGCAGCGGGGAAAAACCGGTAAAGCTAAAAAGAAGTCAAACAAATAATTTATAAATTTTACTCAAATAATACAGGCTTAACCCAATAAATTACTTGGGGGGATAAATATTACACCCCCTAGAAATTTTCGCTTGCCCAAACCACGTAAACCCGGCTCAGACGATCTTTATGCCAAAATTTGCCCATCTTCACGTTCACTCGCATTATTCCCTGCTTGATGGCTTATCAAAAATTCCTGATTTGATAAGTTACGCCAAAGAGCAGGGATTTGAGTCTTTGGCCCTGACTGACCACGGGGTCATGCATGGTATCGTGGAATTTTATAAAGAAGCTACCACCCAAGGCCTCAAACCAATACTGGGCATGGAAGCCTACGTTGCGCCGCGCGCGCTAACCGACAAACAGCCTAGGATTGATGACCAGTTGTCTCACTTAGTACTACTAGCTCGGACTGTTGAGGGTTATAAAAATCTTTTACGACTATCTACTATTGCTCAACTGCAAGGTTTTTATTACAAACCACGACTGGACCATCAAACCTTAAAACAATATCACGCTGGTCTGGTGGCCTTATCCGGCTGTTTGAAAGGCGAGATACCCCAAGCTTTAAGACGTGGTGATGAGGCCGGCGCCAAGCAATTAGCCGACACTTATTCGAAAATTTTTGGCGATAATAATTTTTATCTGGAAATCCAGGCTCACCCCGAAATGCCGGAGCAGGTAGAACTTAATAAACGCCTAAGAGACTTCTCGCGCCTCACTTCCCTGCCGCTGATCGCCACTAACGACAGTCATTATCTGCACTCCGACGATCAGGAAGCGCAAGATATTTTGGTTTGTATTCAAACCGGAAAAACGGTCGACGACGCCGAACGTTTAGACATGCGCGGGCTTGACACCTCACTCAAAAGCGAGGCCGTGATGCGGCAAGATCTGCCTGATTTCATCGACGCCATTGATCAAGCCGGCACTTTGGCGCAAGAACTTACGGTTGAACTTCCTATGGGCCAAAGATTTTTCCCCGCCTTTCCTACACCCGAGGGTGAAACGCCCGAAGCCTACCTAAGACTTATGGCTGAACAAGGCCTGGCACGGCATTACCCCGAAGGCGTGACTGAAGAGGTGCGCCAACGCATGGAATACGAGTTAGGCATCATAATGAAAAAAGGTTATGCCAGTTATTTTTTGGTCGTAGCCGATTTTGTTAATTGGGCGCGGCAACAAAACATTATCGCTACCACTCGCGGTTCAGCCGCTGGTTCGCTGGTTTCTTACCTAATAGGTATTACTAACATCAACCCGCTTACCTACGGCCTGCCGTTTGAGCGTTTTTTGAATCCCGAGCGCCCCTCACCACCTGATATCGATATGGATTTCGCTGATAATAGGCGCGATGAGGTTATAGCCTATGTCACGGCTAAATACGGCGTTGACCGGGTGGGCCAAATAATCACCTTTGGTACTATGGCCGCCCGGGCGGCGGTACGAGACGTGGGACGAGCTCTGGGCTACCCTTATGGCTTGTGTGACCGCGTGGCCAAACTTATTCCTTTCGGCAGTCAGGGTTTTCACATGACAATCGAACGAGCACTTAAAAAAGCCGACGAACTTAAGACCTTGAATGAATCAGATCCTCAAGTAGCCAGACTGCTTACTCTAGCCCGTAAAGTAGAAGGCTGCGCTCGCCACGCTTCCATACACGCTGCCGGTGTGGTTATAGCCCCAACTCCCCTCATCGACTACACGCCTTTACAATACGACGTCGAGGGTAAACACATCATTTCCCAATTTGATATGTGGTCATGTGAGGATGTTGGCTTGGTTAAGATGGATTTTTTGGGTATTCGTAACTTGTCCATCATGGGTAGTGCCATAAAAATAATCGAGAAGACTCGTGGCCTAAAAATTGATTTGGAAAAATTACCCCTGAACGACGGTAAAACTTTTGAACTCATGGCTAAGGGCGAAACCATGGGTATGTTCCAACTCGGCGGTAGCGGCATGACGCGTTATCTTAAAGAGCTTGAGCCGTCATCCATCACCGATATCATGGCTATGGTGGCCTTATTCCGCCCCGGACCAATGAATTCAATACCGGAATTTATTGAGCGTAAGCATAAACCTAAAACCATCACGTATCTTGATCCTAGATTAAAGGAGATTCTACGCGCCTCCTACGGCATCATAACTTATCAAGATGACGTTCTGCTTATAGCCATTGAACTAGCCGGCTATACCTGGGAAGAGGCCGACAAGTTAAGAAAAGCCATGGGTAAAAAAATACCCAAAGAAATGGCCCGTCAAAAGGAGAAATTTATTTCCGGCTGCGTTACTAAGGGTAATATAAAAGAAGATAAGGCTAGGGCTTTGTGGGAGTTAATTGAGCCTTTTGCTGCCTATGGTTTCAATAAAGCCCACGCCGCCTCCTACGGCATAGTGGCTTACCAAACGGCCTATTTAAAGGCCAACTTCACCACTGAATTTATGGCCGCTTTGATGACGGCCGAATCGGGTGATTTAGTTACGGTGGCGCAAGCCGTAGCCGAATGCCAGCGCTTAGGCATCACTGTTCTACCGCCGGACGTCAACGAAAGCCTGGGAACCTTCACTGTAGTAGATGAACGCCGTATACGCTTTGGTTTACATGCCATAAAAAATCTGGGCGAACAAGTGGCTGAATCAATTATTAACGAAAGACGCCGAGGTGGATCATTTAACTCCCTAACTGATTTTCTTAATCGTACCGCTGGGCGTGAAGTGAATAAAAAATCATTAGAAAGTTTAATAAAATGCGGCGCCTTAGATAGTCTACACAAAGAACGGCGCCAATTAATTGATTCGCTTGAATCTTTATTGGCCTATGCCAAACAAGCCGCTCAAAGCAAAAATAGCCAACAATCAAGTCTGTTTGGCGCCACTAGCGGCCTGTCAGTTAAATCGTCAGTTAAATTGGCTGAAGTTCAACCAGCTACTACTCAAGAACAATTGGCTTGGGAACGTGAATTACTTGGCTTATACGTGACGGCTCACCCTTTCGCTGATTATGCTTCAAGTTTAGCTGGCGCCATAGTGCCTTTAAAAAATTTGTCAGAGATCGCCGGCGAGCCAGCCATAACCGTGGCTGGTCTTATCACTGCTATTAAACCAATCACCACTAAAAAAGGTGAGGCTATGTTGTTCGCTACTATTGAAGATACGGAAACTAATTGCGAATTAGTAGTTTTTCCCGATACCTACCGTTCTTTCCGCGCCTTACTGTTACCGGATACTATTCTAGCCATTAAGGGTCGCCTATCAAAACGCGACGGCGAAAGGAAAATAATAGTCCAAAGCGCGCTTCGTCTAGAAACCGCCGCTACCGCCCCAAATATTATAAAAACGTGGGGCCTGGAAAGAAGTAACGTCTTCTCTACGCCAACCGTCAGCGCTGGTACTAGCTTAGAACTTAAACTACCACCCGGAGCCGATGCCTCCACCGTCCAAATGATCAAAAACGTCTGCCAAAGATTCAGTGGCCCAACTTCAGTCAGTTTTTTGGTGCCAACCGGCGGGGTTTGGAAAAAAATATCCACCCCTTTCAGGGTTGAGGCTAGCGCTGAGTTTCATCAAGCCGTGGCTGAAATACTAAGTAAAATCCCGGCCTAAATATCGACTCTAATTAGGTTATTTGCTATATTTAAAACAAAGGAAAATTATTCTATGCCAATCAACAACCCTATCATCCCCTCTGTTCCACCAGCCGCGGCCTCGGCACCCTTGCCATACCGTCGTATAGTAATAAGTTTCTTAATAGCCGTGGCCGCTATTGTAATTTTGGTACTGTATTACACCCTACCACGAGCCATTATAACCCTAGCCATAGAACCGGCTAAAGAAATCATGGAAACGACTCTTCAGGTTAGTGCTCAGGAAGGGCAAGCTGATTTGGCGGGTTTGATTAAACAAACTGAACTCAGTGGCCAACAAACTTTTTCTGCCTCAACTTCGGGTGAGCGTGAAGATAAGGCCACCGGCAGCGTCACTTTGGTAAACAACACCGCCAGTGCCCAAACACTAATCGCCACTACTCGCCTTCTAACGGCTGAAGGCGTACTCTTTAGGCTACAAAAAACCGTCACTCTAAACGGTAACAGCCGACTTGATACGCCTGTCATAGCCGATCAGCCTGGCGAGGCTAGCGTTATCGGGCCAAGTCATTTTACCATCCCCGGCCTCAAAGCTAGTTTACGCGAAAAAATTTACGCCGACTCCACCGAGCCTATGCGACGCAAAGAAAAAACCGGCAGTAAAGTGACGGAACTCGACTTAGAGCAAGCTAAAAAAACTTT
>Ga0172379_10010356_pt1 | contig 11293 bp, 15 predicted proteins | sample GrowelOW334metaG_FD_119756 | JGI IMG/M metagenome (GOLD analysis project Ga0172379, IMG submission 119756) | Groundwater microbial communities from an aquifer near a municipal landfill in Southern Ontario, Canada - Groundwater well OW334 metaG | ecosystem: Environmental > Aquatic > Deep... | reverse complement strand
TGTCCAACGAATCCTTTGATCGTCATCGCGACTTGATTGATACCTGTGGTAAGAGCAGAGATCAGAGAGTTTGTAATAGGTGTAGTAGTACCAAAAGAAGATTGGTTTGTTCCACTGACTTGATTAGTAACTTGAGAGAAGGCAGAAGAAGTAATAGAAGAGCGAGGAGAAAGAGTTTCGAAGGTAATATTGTCGCTTGATATTTCTACTTGGAGATATATCTTGCTGTTAGTATTGAAATCGTAATTAAGAGTATCTGGGTATCCTGCAGTTGTGTCTCCTATATCTACATTGAATACTCCTTGTCTGACTGTTAGTGGTACAGAAGATGGTGAGGTAGAAGGCCATACTTTTGTACCTGATCCTACAGTTGATGAATCCCAGAATGAGAATTTGAAGTAGTAAGGTGTACCTGCTCCACCAAGTAGATTCCCTCCTGAGTCTGTGAGGTGTCCTTGGTATGAAATAGTGCTTGGTACGCCGTTTGTAGCATATGTATTTGATGCAAAAGGTACGGAAAAAATGATGAGAAAGATTGTTGCAAGAAAAAGAAATTTTGATTTATTTTTTGTACTAAAACGCATATATGCAAATATATTTTATCATATGAACTACGTTATCGATAGTAGTTTTCTTTATGAGGAAAAGCTAGTTTTTTTTAATTTGGGGTTTCAACCTCCAAATTATTTTTTACCTCCAACTTGGAGCTAGGGTTCCAAGTTGATTGTTAAGATTTACACGTATATCAATACAAATTAATATTTTAATTTTATGAATTTAAAATTGTCTTGATCGTAGAACAAAAAAGAGTATCACCTTCTTTTATATTTGCTGTAGATCCAACGGGCAGTTCTATTGCGTACATGGCAGGAAAATCAGGATAAAAAACTTTCGGAAAAGATTCTGGAAGTATTGTCGCCTTACCTACAACAACGCAATTTCCATTTAACCAAATAATATCAAGTGGAAACCTTGTGTCCTTCATCCAAAATCCATATTTATCCAAATAATCAAAAACGAAGATCATTCCAGTACTTGAGGCAAGAGAATCTCTTTTTCCTAGGCCTAATTCCCTGTCTGCTTCCGTTGAAGCAACTTCAAGAGAAAAATCTTTACCTCCGATATTTTCAAAAATTAATTTAGATTTTGAAGGAATATTTTTTTTCGTATTTATAATAAAAAAAACAGCCATAATGCAGAGGATTATTATTAAAATTATTGATGTGAAGTTTTTATGGAATTTCATATTATTTTTTTATCTAACTTGGAGGAAAAGTCACAGATATTTTTCTGTTGAAAAATTCTGCGACCCCGACTCGGAACATTTTCCTCCGTCTTTGAATTGCTTCAAGTTTTCGCAATTCAACTCTCGAGAGGAGGACTTACCTCCAAGTAGATTTGCTTTTTTAACTTTTATTTTTTGACCAAAAAATTTACTACCTAATGTTTCAAACTTATCTACCTCATCAGTAGAGTAAAAAACTCTTTGACTTTTTTTTGATAATTTAGATTCTAATTCTAAATGTTTATTTAAATAATTTTTGAGGTTTTTGGGAACAACATCTTCTTCTGAAATAATTTTAACATCTTTAGGCAAATATTTTTTTATTTTATTTTTTAGGATCCCATAATGAGTACAACCGAGTATCAAAGCATCCACTTTTTTGGGCAATAATTTAATGTACTTTTTAATTGCTTCGTCCGCATCTTTGGAATTATGTCTTCCTTCTTCAACAATTGGAACCAAAAGCGGACAAGCAATTTCTGTGACTTTAAGCTTTGGATCAAGTTTTAAAATTTCTCTTTTAAAAGATCCTGTTGAAACGGTTGCTTCTGTGGCAAATACTGCAATTCTTTTAATTCCCTTTTTACTCACAGCCTCCTCTGCGCCAGGAATTAAAACTCCTAAAACTTTTTTGTTCGGATAATGTTTTGGCAAATAATTTTGCTGGATCTCTCTCAAAGCCTTACTTGAAGCAGTGTTGCAAGCGAGAATAACGATGTTGCAATTTTTCTTAAATAAAAAATCAATGGCTTGTTTTGTAAATTTTAAAATAGTTTCCTGTGTTTTATCTCCATATGGAGAGTGCTCATTATCACCTAAATAAACATAATCATATTGAGGTAATTTTTTTATGATCCCTTTTAAAATACTCAATCCTCCAAAACCAGAATCGAAAACGCCAATTGATTGATTTCCTTTATCATTCATTTTTATTCAACAAAATTTTTTCTTAATTCATGAACTAACCCAACTAATTCTGCTCTTTCTTCTTCGTTTGCATCGCCGACCTCTTCAGACTCAACTCTTTTGAAAATATTTGAGGAGAGGAGTTGAATTTTTTTTGTAATATCTTCTAATCTTTTTTTCTTTTCTTCATTCTGCTCATCAATAATATCAACTAGAGTAAATATAATTTGCGTATTGTTATTAAAACTATCAATCCATTTTTGTCTTTGTCCTTCTTCAATTTCATTTGAAATAATATCTTCAATAGATTGCCCAACCAATTTTATAGCTTCTTCATAATCACCATCGTCTATGAAATTATTTACAGATTGTTTAATATATTTATTTTTATCAATTTTTTCCATATATTTTCTATTATTGAATAATATCCGCAAACTTATTTAAGATCCGCAAAAAAATAGATTGGTGTTTCGAATGTTTTTTGAGACTTTCTAAAAATTTCATTCTCGCTTCATCATCCCTAAATGCTCTGTTTCTAATAATTGTAAATCCAGTTACTTTAATTCCACAAAACATTAAAATTCCCGCTACCCAAACGGTTAAATAAGGCAGTGCTAAAGTAAGATAAAGCCAAAAAGGTGCATCGCATGTTACATAAACACGGGCGGTTTTTCCTTTCAAAAGAGGAACTCTTTTTCCTTTTACATATTTGTACGCAAACTTTGATGAAAAATTATTATCAACAAAATTTTTCATAATGGCCGGCATTGAAAGCCACCAAATAGGATGAATAAAAATAAGTTCATTTGCTTCAGTTATTTTTTGCTGAATTATGTCTCGGTGAGGATTTACAGGAATTTCACGAACATTTTCAAATCTCAAATAATCTTGAACTAAATTTGTTTTATAAAGATCAAGAATTTCTACCTCATTTCCGTCCTCTTTTCTTTTTTCAGCAATTGCGTTTGCAATGCCATGAGTAAATCCTTTTGGGCTAGGGTGCGCGGTAACTATTAATGTTTTTGGCATGATTTAACTATTTTATCACAAAAAAACTCTTATTATAGAGCATAATATTTTACTATTATTGGTTATTCTACCTGCTAAAATAACACTGTTTTTGGTTCTACTCATGAACTGAAACGGTATTACACCCTAAAGATAGTCTTCCGTAAGGAGCGCTATCTTTTTGTTTATATATTACTTATTCTATGTTTTAAATTCCTACCTCAAATATCATTTTCCAATTCTAAAATATTAATGCCCCAATCTGCTCCTGCTTTTAGTTTAGTTGAAATATTATTGAGATATAACAGGTAATTCAATTGCTTCACAATTTTTTAAACCATTTCTATTAAATTCCTCCGTAAGAGTTTTCATTAAAATATCCTCGTGACCAAAACCAAGAACAACTATCCGTCTTTCTCCGCTGCCACTATAATTCTTTAACGCTTTTTTTGCTGCAAAAGAAATTAGTCTACCTAAGTCCTTAAATTTTTTACTGTGTACCGTCTCCATTGTCTGAATATTAAATTCAGGGAAAAGGTTTTTAGCTTCTTCGCTAAATTTTGCCCAATTTGCACCCCAGTTCCCTTGATCATTTGAATCGACTAAATTACAAAGTTTATCGTATCTATCTTTTATACTTTTATCAGGAATAGCATCCCAGTTTATCTCAGATCTTTTATTTTTCGAATTAAATGCTGATGATACAAGCTTATTACCTCTTTCATGATTAATTGATAGTGTATTCAAAATACGAATTTCTTCATCATCATTAAATGTATTACGAGTATTATCTGGCTTAATAATATTAAACCCAATTTCTGTGGCCACTTTTTTATATATTTGAGCCGTCTCAAAGACCCTGGTTTCATTACTGGAAGCAAAAAATAAATCATCGGTACTTGGATTTAGACTGGATAAAAATTCTTTGGCTTTTACCGTGGCCAATTGTTCACCCTCTTTAGTTAAATCTCCACTTGTCTGAAACTTTACATCAAAGGCCATTAAAGGATCAGAAGATGAGAGCATTTTTTTATACGTATCATAGAGAGCAAGACTATGTCTAATAAAATTTACCAATATTTTTGGTGAATCATCTTTTTCTCTTGATTCTATAGAATTTGGAGTTTCAATACTCATAAAAATTAATTAATTAATTAATTAATTAATTTAATAAAACCAGTATCAGCATTTAATTCAACTCTATCCCCCGTCTTTAATATTTGAGTAGCTATTTTTGTTCCAACAACACACGGTTTTTTTAATTCTCGAGCAACAATAGCCGCGTGAGAAGTTAGACCTCCTTGATCAGTTATTATTCCGCCCGATTTAATCATATATGGAATTAAATTCGGTTCTGTCATTCCTGCAACTAAAATATCTCCTTCAGTAAAATTTTTTAACTGATCTTGTAAATCAGTAACATTTTTCATACTCACAATAAAAACTTTACCAACGGCATAACCTTTTGAAGCTGAAATTCCCTCTATGGAGACACCGTCATGTTGAGAGAAGTTTATTTTCTCGTTCAGTTTTACTGATTTATCACCAGATAAGAAAATATAATCGAGATTATTAGATATAATCGTAAAAGATAATAACCGCTTATTTATTTCATCTTTAGGTAAAATTTGATTAAGTGTAAATAGCTTTACTACATCATTGTATGTATAGGAGTTAATAAAATCTTCAATGGTAATTCCTGCTTTTTTGGCCATTATCTTAAATAATTCTCTAACCTGAAAATCTAACCCAGTCCAAGCACATTTATTCAACAAACGATCATCAGCCAAAGTTAGAATAATCGTAGATAAACGCTTTATTTCTGAATCTGTGTAAAGTTTATTTCTAACTCTTTCAGCCTCTTTAACTTCATCAGAGAATTCATTCGGACTTATATTAATATCTTGTATTCTATTATAATCAGTTTTGTATCTTTTTTCTAAATAAGTAAGGGCGCTATTAAAATCATAAGTGCTAATAAAAAGCCATGGGTACTTTAAAATATGGGTCTTAAAAACTTCTGTATTTGCGGGAAGTTGTAAAACTTGAAACCAGTCTTCGGTTTCTTGAGTTATTAAATTACTAGAAAAAGGAGTCGTTAAAAATTTAATTGCATCATCAACAGATATATCTTTTGGTGGGTGAGAATTTATTATTACTCTTAATTCCTCAATAAATGGATCAACTAATGCGGGATTTGATGTTCTAAAGTAAGCAAAAACTCCAGCATAAACCTTCCAATATTGTTGAAAGATATTTAAGTTATCTGCATCGGATTTTTTTATTTTTTTAATATATTTTTCATATTTTCGCAGAAAAATTTCAACGTTATTTCTTGCTGAATAGGAACCATTAAAATGAGCACGGAAGAAATTGTCGTCTAATAGTTTTTTTGACAATTGCTTACCAAGTTTTAATTCATCAAGAAAATAATATGCAACCAATTCTTTATTGCTTAACGTAAAAATAAAGTTCTTATGGTGATTACCCAGGACATTGTTACAAAATTTTGTGGTATAAAAAAATAACTCCGCATTTAATAATGGATATTTATGCCTATATAAAAACTCTAATTTGTGTCCAAACAACCATCTTTCTAAATCAAAATTATTTTCACCACTCTCTATTTTTGACTCAGGAAGAGTGGTAACTATTAATGTTTTTGGCATGATTTCAGTGTATTAACTATATAAAAAATTATCTATTCAAATAAGTAATTGTAAGCTGCAAAATTGTAGCAAAAATTACCCAGAGTAAATATGGAATTTGAGCATAAGCAACCCATTTAAAATGAGGGTAAATTACTACGATCGCCCAAACCAAAGTACTCAAAATAAGTAAAATATCTAGAGATGCAAATAAATTATTTTTTAATTTAAATTGAAGATATGTAAAAGAAAAATTAAAAATAAGATTCAAAATAAAAGGAAGAGCAACTATCCAGGAAATCTCTTTTGTACAAGCTTTATAAAATACAGAACCAAAACTCACAACGATTATTACATACAAAAATGTCCAGACATAACCAAACAACCAACTAGGAGGTGACCATGTAGGTTTGATTAATTGTGAGTACCAATTGTAAACTGACATACTTATATTTTATCACACCTTGAACCCCTGAGATTTCAGACCCTCTAAACCCCCTCCGTTTGTGATATTTGTAAATCCAGCTCTTTCTAATGCTTGCTTTGCAAACGCAGATCTGCCTCCAGAGGCGCAATACAAAAGGATTGGAGCGTCTTTTGGTAGATCGGGTAGTTTCCCGTTAGCAATTTCAGACACATCAAGATTAACGGCATCAATCAAATGTTCCTCGTCAAATTCTTCTTTTGTTCTAACGTCTATAATTTTCATACTAGATTTACACCACTGACTCCAACAACTAATTTAAAATTATTTTTATCTTTTTTTGAGGTTTGAAAATATTTATTCGTAGAAATTATATAAACTTTTTTAAATATCCAAATGCGCAAATAATAGCCTTTGACCCTTTTAGGTAAAATAAATTCTGGAATTCTGTATTCTTCTCCTCCTTTTTCAAATTCAGTTGAAAAGAATGAAGGGTTTCCAATACCAATTTCTGCAAAAACTTTTTTCATCTGCGAATTATATCTTTTTTAATAATTCGTCCGATAGTTCCCCTATTCCAATTTTTGTTTCAGAAGAATATGGAATTATTTTGTGTCCTACCATAAGGTCAGCAATTTTTCTTAACTGATTTTTATATTGAGATTTTTTTATTTTATCTACTTTGTTTGCCACTACCACAATTTCTTTTCCTCCTTCTTCTAGGAAATTTAGGGTTAGCAGGTCACCTGCTGTTGGACCAACTTCGGCATCAATAATTAGAACAACCTTTTGATCATGTCCTGAATCGAAAAGATACCAATAAATAAGCTTATTTATTTTTTGCCAGTTTTTTTTGTCAGTCTTAGCAAATCCATATCCAGGAAGATCCACAAAATAATGGGTTCTATTGATCAAAAAAACGTTTAATTCCTGCGTTCGTCCAGGCGTATTACTTGTTCTAGCAAGATTCTTAACACCTGTGAGAGAGTTGATAAGGCTTGATTTGCCAGCGTTAGAACGGCCAATAAAGGCTATTTGAGGCATTCCATCATCGAGGATGTCATCATTCCCTCTTACTCCTCGTATAAATTTTGCTGAGATAATTTTCATATATGAATGGTAGCACAAGAACTAATAATCGCATTAGGTATTATTTTCTGTTAATATTCTTTAACTACAGGAGGGTTCGCATAGCGGTCTATTGCGCCACCTTGGAAAGGTGGTATGGGGGAAACTCCATCAAGAGTTCAAATCTCTTACCCTCCGCAAAATAATTATTTTATTTCTGAATCTTCAGGAACAACAACTGTCTCTTCAACCTCACTTTGCTTTGTATTGATTATTGCAATTAACAAAACCAAAAATGTGAACAAAAATGGAATATGCATTGGGATAAAGAAAGTTGTAGCAGAAATGATCACTGGCAATGTGGATGCGTAAACACAAATTTTGTATGACTCGCCAAACGAGTATCTATTTTTAATAATTATATTTACTACAAAGAAAATAAGCGCAGGAACTAGTAGGAAGAATAATTCAAAGAAGACGAAGAAGAAAACTAAAACAAATATTGCAAAAGGAACAGCGATTGGAATGTATTTTGCATAGTATAAAGCTTTGTCAATTAGTTTTTGGTTCAAGGTAAAATCTGGATATTTTGAAACGTCTGAGAAAACTACTGAATTATTTTTATCATAGGTAATTAAATACTTGCTTGTAACCAAAGCTATTGTATTTAGACTTTTGAAATTATCTATTGAAGGTGTAGTAGTTGATTTTGTATCAAGAACAATAAGGTTTTTTACATCTTTGTACGGATTTGATTCTGATCTTTTATTTATGTTTGCACCAACAAATATTTGAGGCAAAGGAACCAACATAGGCTCAGTTGTTGTTGAAAGATTTGTTGAAATAATTCCCTTTTGAATAGAGACTTCAAGACCAGCAGGATATGCTTTTGTAAATTCAGATTTGAAAAAGTTTACAGTTCCGTATGCTAGTGGCACCAAAAAAATTGCAGACAAAACAAAACCAATAACAGAAAGCAAAAGAGAAAGTTTCGCATAATATTTAAAAACACTAGAAAGCTTTCGGGATCTTATATTTTGATAAAATTCCTTATCGTAAACTGCAGATTTGATCGTTTTAAATATTTTCATATTAATTTACTATTAAGCTATTAATTATTTTCTAATGCTTTAATTCTCTCTTGGAGTGGTGGATGAGTTAAAAAAAGTTTTGCAATTGCACTGACTTTTTTTTCATTTGGTCCGAACGGATTTGAAATATAAAGATGGGCTGTCGCTGTATTGGCTTTTAACATTGGCGCATTATATGCACCAATTTTTTTTAAAGCTGAAGCGAGACCCTCTGGATAACGGGTAAGCAAAGCTCCAGACGAATCTGCCAAAAATTCTCGTTTTCGAGAAATCGCAAGCTGAATAAGAGTTGCAATAATCGGAGTAAGAATCGCTAAGGCAATTCCGATAATTGCCAAAATATTTCCACTTCCCCTATCATCATTTCTTCTTCCACCAAGCCACATACTTCTCATGAACATATTTGAAAGAAGTGTTACTGTTCCAACTAAAACAACAACCATTGTTGATAGCAAAATATCTCTGTTTCCTATATGAGAAAGCTCGTGTGCAATTACTCCTTCAAGTTCTGTTTTATTCATTATTTGAAGCAGACCTGTTGTAACTGCAACAGTAGCGTGAGTTTTATTTCTCCCTGTTGCAAAAGCGTTTGGTGCATTGTCTGGAATTACATAAATTTTTGGCATTGGAAGACCGGCTGTAATTGAAAGATTTTCTACTGCATTGTAAAGATCAAAATATTCTTCTCTAGTAACAGGTTTCGCACCTGCAACACTTAAAGTAATTTTGTCTGAAAACCAGTAACTAAAAATATTTGCAAAAATACTAAAAATAACTGCAAAATATAAAATTTCGGAGCTTTGATAGTAATAACTAAAAAACCAACCAAGAGAGATAACTACAGTTAAAAAGAAAGTAATGAGAACCCAAGTTTTTGCGACATTTTCTGTTTGATGTGTATACAGTGTTGCCATGTAAATAAGTTTATAGTTATTTGTTTACAGTTTTTAAAAAAATACCTTTAGCAAATCCACCTCTTTTTATTTTTCTTTCGGCTTTTATTTTTGCTATTTCTATTGGGTCTAAATCAAAATTTTCAATAATAGCAGAAAGAACCTCCTGAACGTCAGAAATTTCTTTTACCAACTCTTCTTTATTTTCTTGAGCTTTTTCAATCTCTTTTGATTCTTCTAAGAGTTTTTTTATTAATTCCCTTTTAAGATCTTCTTTTTCTAAAATTTCCACTACTGGATTTTCACCATTAGCTAAAATAATGTCAGGGATATTATCTCGAACAAGTTTGTCGTAGGATTCCATATCTAGAAAGAAAAAATTAGAATTTTACTTCAACAGGTTGTTTTGCAGCAGCTTCACCTTCAGCAAGTTCAAATAGATCCATTTTTGTAAATTTGAATGAACCAGCAATAACATTTCCAGGGAAAGATTCAATTGAGATGTTCAAATCTCTAACGTTGCCATTGTAAAATCTTCGTGCTGATTGAATTTTATTTTCTGTATCTGAAAGTTCGTTTTGAAGTGAAAGAAAATTTTGATTAGCTTTTAGATCTGGATAAGCTTCTGCAATTGCAAAAACAGACTTCAGTGCGCCTGCAAGATTATTTTCAGCAACTGCTTTTTCAGAAAGTGAACCCGCTCCCATTGCAGCGCTACGAGCGGCTGTTACTTTTTCAAAGGCAGTTGATTCGTGAGTTGCATATCCTTTAACAGTATTTACTAGATTAGGAATAAGGTCGTAACGCCTTTTAAGTTGAACTTCGATATCAGCCCAAGCTTCTTTTGTGCGATTAGTTAATGAAATAAGATGGTTGTAAGCAAAAACAACCCACAAAACGACAAGTGCAACTACTGAAAGAATAATCGTTGTTATAGACATAATAAATTTTAGTTAACTTTTAACATTTAAATTATATCATAGCTATAATAAGTTTTTTTATGGTTCCTATGTAAACAGAATGAGGTACTAATTGGAATGGAAAAATATGTTATAGATATTGGGTTTAAAAGGTTTAGGGCGGTCTAAAACCTTTTAGACCGCCCTAAACCCATAAACCTGGAAAAAACAAAAGATGGTTCGTTAGGTGAACCATCTTTTGTTTTTTTGTTATTTTGTGTTTTGTTTTATTTTGTGTTTTGTATTTTGTTTTGTTTTGTGTTTTTTTGTTGTTCCTCGTTCCTCTATATCTCTATCTTGCCAACTTTAACTTGTTTTCTGCAAACCTCTACTGGATCATCTTGTTCTCCAATAATGCAATAAGTTTCACTGCATTCTCTTGAGAAGATTTTGCATCTTTACTTGTTACAAAAGCATCCCACTGAGCGGTAATAGCAGGATCTTGAAGTTGTCTAAGGTCATTTTCTAGTTTTATACGGTCATCAGAAGAAGTAGTTCCTTGTGTATTGAGAACTATATCCAGATATTCTTTAAGAACATTAGCAGCTTGAACTTTTGTTGAAACACTACTATTACTCTGACTCTTGATTTCTTTTAATTGTTTACTAACAGAAAAATATTGAGTAGAAAGATAAATATTTCCTGCAAGAAGAATCAAAATTATAAAACTCGAAAAGATATTTTTTTTAATCATATGATTTGTAATTTATTTATAAATAATTCTCAAATAAGTAATATAATTTTAACACAATAATTCTCATTCCCTACTCGATCATCTTATTCGCCAACATACTCATCAGCTTCACAGCATTACCTTGAGCGATCTTGGCATCCTTGCTTGCCACAAAGGCATCCCATTGTCTTGTGATGACAGGATTCTGGAGTTGTCTGACATCATTCTCGAGTTTTACTCTATTGTCATATGAAATGGTACCTTCTGTATTTAGAACAACGTCAATGTATTCCTTGAGTACTCTGGAGGTTTGGATACGAGTTGAGGTATTGTCTACC
>Ga0172379_10010355_pt1 | contig 11295 bp, 8 predicted proteins | sample GrowelOW334metaG_FD_119756 | JGI IMG/M metagenome (GOLD analysis project Ga0172379, IMG submission 119756) | Groundwater microbial communities from an aquifer near a municipal landfill in Southern Ontario, Canada - Groundwater well OW334 metaG | ecosystem: Environmental > Aquatic > Deep... | reverse complement strand
TAGGTCAACCTGTTTTTAATACTGTTTCAGAAGCAGTCGCAGCTACAGGGGCAACTGTTTCGATGATTTTTGTTCCTCCAGCTTTTGTATCGGATGCCGTTATGGAAGCCGCTGATGCTGGAATTACCCTTGCTGTTATTATTACTGAGGGTGCTCCTGTCAAAGATATGATGTTTGCAAAAGCATACGCAGTCAAAAAAGACATGATGACGATTGGGCCAAACTGTCCAGGAATTATCACAGCTGATGAGTGTAAAATTGGAATTATGCCAGGCTTTATTTTCAAAAAAGGGAGTATTGGCTTGATCTCTAAATCAGGGACATTGACATACGAATCAGCGAATCAAGTCGTCAAAGAGGGCTTTGGTATTACAACAGCGGTCGGTATCGGTGGCGATCCGATTATCGGTTTGAGCTATAAACAATTGTTGCCAATGTTTGAAGCCGATCCTGAAACGAAAGCTATCGTTATGATTGGTGAAATCGGTGGTGATTTGGAAATCCAAGCAGCAGCGTATATCAAAGAGCATATCACTAAACCTGTTGTTGCTTTTATCGCAGGTCAAACGGCACCTGCTGGTAAACGTATGGGTCACGCGGGTGCTATTATCTCTGGAAGTGCAGGGACAGCGCAAGAGAAAATGGCAGCTCTTGAAGCGGCGGGCGTTAAAGTTGTTGTTTCTCCAGCAGATATTGGAAAAGCAGTTGCCGAGGTAATGGCTAACTTATGATACATGTTCTTGAAGTTGCTAATGTACGTTGTGGCGGATGCGCAAATACCATTACGAAAGAGCTTCAAGAATCTGGCTTTGCGAATGTGAGTGTTGATCTCTCATGTGAGCCACGGAAAGTGACAGTAGATATTGTGGATGAAGACCAATTGGCACTTGTTAAAGCAATATTAAGAAAGCTGGGTTATCCTCTTAATTCAGAGGAAAATACGACGCTTGATAGTGCTACATTAAAAGTCAAAAGTTTTGTTTCGTGTGCTGTTGGTGAATTTTCAAACGAAAAAAGTTAAATCAATCTTAAATAGTGAGGAGAGTAGATGTTTAAAACGACTAACCCAGGTAATGTCCCTGTATGGGTCAACACTGATAATTGTAAAGCGTGCGATATTTGTGTATCAGTATGTCCATCGGGTGTACTAGGTATGCGTTATGAGCCTACATCAACGTTGGGTGCTATGATCTCTATTGATCACCCAGAAGCGTGTATTGGCTGTAATGAATGTGAGCTTACTTGTCCTGATTTTGCAATTTATGTTGCAGATAAAAAAGATTATAAATTTGCAAAATTGACAGATGAATCAAAAACACGTCAGGCGGCTATTATCGCAAATAGATATATGTCGCTAGACCAAGCAGGAGTTAAATAATGGCACGAGAAGTAATTTCTACGGGTAATCAATTATCGGCATTAGCTGCATTTGATGTTGAGTGTATGTTTTTTGGTGGATACCCAATTACCCCTTCATCGGAAGTAATGCATGAGATGTCCGATCTTTTACCAACAGTTGGTGGTAAATTTATCCAAATGGAAGATGAAATCGCAGGTATCTCTGTTGCACTTGGTGCTTCAATGGCAGGTACAAAAGCCATGACAGCAACGTCTGGCCCAGGGATTTCACTTAAAGCAGAACAAATTGGTTTGGCTTTTATCGCTGAAATTCCATTGGTTATTGTTAACGTTATGCGTGGTGGTCCATCAACGGGTCTTCCAACTCGTGTATCACAAGCGGATATCGGTCAAGCGCAATATCCTACCCATGGTGATTATGCTTCTATTACTCTTTGTGCTGGTTCATTGGATGAGTGTTATACGGAAACTGTTCGTGGATTTAACTTGGCTGAAAAGTATATGACTCCTGTTTTTGTTCTTTTGGACGAAACAGTTGGACATATGCACGGTAAAGCGGTTCTTCCTGATTTGGAAGAAGTTAAAGCTAATATCGTTCGTCGCCAACGTTATGATGGACCAAAAGAGGATTACAAACCGTATAAAGCAGAGATGAATAAGCCTGCTGTGTTGAATCCAATGTTTGAAGGGCACCGTTACCATATTACGGGTCTTCACCATGGTGAAACAGGCTTCCCAACGGAAGATGCAGCACAATGTCAATTCAACATTGAGCGTCTTGTTGGAAAAATTAATACCGTTGCAGCAGAAAATGACGGATTAGATGATCTTGCAGATTATGAAGAATTCATGTTAGATGATGACTGTGATGTTGTTTTGATCGCCTACGGTTCTATCAGTCGTGGAGCAAAAGAAGCGGTTGTCAAGCTTCGTGCAGACGGTATCAAAGCAGGGTTGTTTAGACCTATTATGTTGTGGCCAAGTCCTGCTAAACGAATGAAAGAAATCGGCGATAAATTCGACAAAATTTTTGTTACTGAGCTTAATATGGGTCAATACCTAAAAGAGATCGAACGTGTTATGGGTCGTAGTAATTTTGGAACCCTACACAAAGCAAACGGTCGCCCAATTGCACCACTTGAAATGGTAGCTAAAGTTAAGGAGATGTTCTAATGGCTTTTAATTATGATCAATATTTACGTGTAGAGAAAATGCCAACACTATGGTGTTGGGGTTGTGGCGATGGAGTAATCCTTAAAGCGTGTATCCGTGCTATTGAAAAAATGCAATGGGATATGGACAAAGTATGTGTTGTATCAGGGATTGGTTGTTCTGGTCGTTTTAGCTCTTATATCAACTGTAATACCGTTCACACAACACATGGTCGTACTATTGCGTATGCAACAGGTGTAAAGCTTACTCGTCCTGACGCGCATGTTATCGTTGTTGCTGGTGATGGTGATGGTCTTGCTATCGGTGGTAATCACACGATTCATGGTTGTCGTCGTAATATTGATTTGAACTTTATTCTTATCAATAACTTTATCTATGGTTTGACGAATTCACAAATTTCTCCAACAACTCCACAAGGTATGTGGTGTGTATCGGCGCAAAATGGTAACATTGACCCAACTTTTGATGCGTGTAAACTTGCTATTGGTGCGGGTGCAACATTTGTTGCGCGTGAGTCTATGCTTGATCCGAAAAAATTGGAAAAAATCTTTGTAAAAGGATTCTCTCATAAAGGGTTCTCATTCATGGATATTTTGTCAAACTGCCATATCAATCTTGGTCGTAAGAACAAAATGGCTAGTGCTATGGAAAACCTTGCGTGGATTGACAGTATCACTACATCGTTGAAAAAATGGGAAGCTCTTCCTGCTGAAGAACAAATGAATATTCTTCCAACGGGTGTTTTACGTGAAGTAGTACAACCTGAGTATTGTGATATGTACGAAATGGTTATTGCAGCGGCACAAGGTAAACGTGGAAAGATTACACAAGACGATTTTGCGAAAAAAATCTAAGGAGAAACCATGAGAAGTACAATACGATTTACAGGAGTAGGTGGACAAGGTGTTCTCCTTGCTGGTGAAATTATGGCAGCGGCCAAAATTAAGCTAGGTGGTCACGGTCTAAAAACTGCTACGTACACGTCACAAGTTCGTGGCGGTGCAACCGTTGTTGATATTACCTTGGATGATACTGAGATTTTTTATCCGTATGCAAATGAGGGTGAAATTGACTTTATGCTCTCAGTGGCGAATGTTAGTTATCAGCAGTTTAAAAGTGGTGTTAAACCAGGTGGGATTATTGTTATCGAGCCAAACTTGGTGCACCCAACTGAAGAAGATCGTCAAAAATGGATTATTGTCGAGATTCCTATTATTACGATTGCAAAAGAAGAAGTGGGTAATGTAATTACTCAATCGGTTGTTGCACTTGGTATTACTAATGAGTTTACAGGTGTTCTTGATCCTGAAACACTTCGTGAAGTAATGCTTTCAAAAGTACCTAAAAAAGTTCATGATGTTAATAACAAAGCATGGGCACTCGGTATCCAATACGCCAAAGAAGCGAAAGCTAAACTCGGAATGTAATTTCGAGTAGGGGGTGAAGAAAGTGAAAATTACTTCACTTTCTCCATATATTCACCCTCGACGGTGTTAACGCGGATAATATCGCCTTCAAGTAAGTGATACGGGATTTGTACAACTGCACCTGTTTCAAGGGTTGCTGGTTTTTTAGAGCCGCTTGATGTGTCACCTTTAAAGTTTGGTGGAGTTTCAACAATTTTGAGTTCCATAATTTCAGGAGCGTCAACGCTGATTGCCTTCCCATTGTGTAAAACGATTTGAACGTTTGTACCGTCTTTGATCCATTTGCTCGCATCTTCACACTGCTCGTATGTCAATCCTAGTTGCTCAAAACTCTCGTTGTCCATAAACTGAAGCATTTCGCCATCATCGTATAAATACTGCATTGTTTTATGTTCGATATTCGGAACTTCAAATTTATCCCCTGCATGAATTGTTTTCTCAACAACTTTTCCATTCAAGAAACTTTTAACTTTACAACGGACAAATGCTGCCCCTTTACCTGGTTTAACGTGTTGAAAATCGATTACTCTGTACGGCACACCCGTAATCTCTAGGCGTACCCCTTTTTTGATATCGCTCATTCCGATTGTTGCCATGTTTATTCCTCGTGTTAATAATTAATCTAATTTTACCCGAAAGATCCATGAATATCAAATCAGCCATGATTAGAGGAGTTTTAGGTAAAATCACAACACACTATCACTACAAAAAATTTATCGACAAGAAAAAGAAATTTATGGCAAAAATGAAAAAATACGGACTGACTCCTTGGGGAGAACGTTTTTATAATGATTTAGAATCATTGTATGAAGATGATACACGGTTGGGACGAGGAAAAACTTATTTTAATAAGGGTGCGGTCACTGCATTAGCAATTATTGAGGGTGACGTTATTGCCAAGGTCAAAGGCTCCACTCGAAATAGTTATAGAAATATGGTGACTTTCAAACCTTTTGAACCTGATATACAGAATTTGATTGTAGAGAAGATCACGTCGGATTCGTTTATTCAATCAGCACTTCTCAATGGAACATTGCCAGAAGCTTTTATAGAGTGGTGTGAAGAGGTGAAAATTCATCTTTTTATGAAAGGTGGTGTCGATTTTGATGATCCTTACCAAAGAGAGAATCTGAATTTCGAAACGCATTGTGAGTGTGATGATGCTTCAGTTCCGTGTAAACACTCTTTTGCGGTGCTGTTGGCATTAAGTAGCGAAATTGACCACAACCCTCTTTTTATCTTTTCTTTGCGAGGGGTGGATCTCACCAAAACACTCGATGCGTTTAATGAGGAGACACAACTCTATCCTATTACCCTTAAGCCGTGGGAAGAGATCGTTTGTGATAAACCGCTTGAAGTGCTTCATCATGAGAATGCCCTTTCGTTGATCGATTCCCTTTTAACGCCACACCCCTCATTTGCTCCAATAGACTATAAAGAGGTGATGAAAGAGTTTTATAAAGCCCATGTCAAAGCATTACCGCAACTCATCTCTCCTATTTTTAATGAAAATATTGAGATACTTGAACGTCTTTTCAAAGATGCCGAATGTGAATGTACTCTGGACGAATTATGGAGAACAGGGCATATTACGATCAAACATCCTCTTTTTCGTCAAGAAGCAAAAACAGCCGAACTTTTCGCCCCCTACGCACTTAAATATATGAAAGGGGGGTGTACCGTATCGTTATTGAATTTTGTCACCCTTTTTCTTTCGTTTAGGAGTGAGGAGGGGAGGGCTAGTTATCGTTATTATCATGCCCTTAGCCGAACCCTTTATCTATTGCTCCATGCCAATGCGTTTATCCCTGCGGTACTCAAAGATACGCTTAAACCCCGTTTCTTTATCGGATGGATGCCCCTTTTGACCCCATCTTCGGTAGATGAGCAGATACAACGCTTAGCGTGCAATGCCACCCCTTTTGTCCGTTTTTCGTCTTCCGATCCTTTTTTCGATGGTAAAAGTGGGACACTCCTCTTTTTGGCAAAAGCCATGACGGAATATGTCCATGAGATGAATTTTATGCACAAGCGTCTCTTTATGAATCCTCCTGCAATTAGTGAGAGCTTTTTTATGGGGAGGGCGTTTGCTCAAAAAGAGGGGGGAAAACACAACATTGATCGCGCTGTAGCAAACTATTTTTCCATTTTTTCCCTCCCTTTGAGTCGTTATAGCCTCACATTGACCCTTGAACGAGGAGATGAAGAGGAAAATTATGCTTTATCTATGTCGGTGCACGATGGACAAACAGAGAAAGAACAATTTTTATGTGATGCACTTCGTGAGGAAAATTCCAGTGGGTTATTAAAACTCCTTTCTCCGATACGAGGATTCTTGAGTGAGATTGAATTTTTGAGCAGTGAGCCAAGAATTGAGCTTCAAGGGAAGCGGTTTGAACAGTTCATCCGAGAGAGTTCCCATCTGTTGTCTTCGTTTGGGGTGAAGATCGTCTTGCCTCGTGAATTGCAACATCTTATCAAACCCCGTCTTTCCATGCGTATCCGGACGAAAACATCGCCAACAAGTTTCTTCACCCTCGATAAAGTTCTCGAATACGATTGGACGATTGCTATTGGTGATACGCATATCAGTATGGAAGAGTTTCAAGCGCTGGTGAGTCAACAAAGTGATCTCGTATTGTTTCGTGACTCTTATATCAGTATCTCTCCTGAAGAACTCAAAGCCCTCTTTGATAAAGCGAAGAAAACACCCAAGTTGACCCGATTCGATATATTACGGGCACGATTTGAGGGGAATGCGGTATTTGATGAAGATTTGGAATTATTTTTTGAGAATCTCTTCCGTCCACAAGATTTTGATATTTCTCCCAATTTGCAAGCAACACTTCGACCGTATCAAGAGCGGGGAGTGCAGTGGTGTGTTTCGAATCTTTTGAGCGGTTTTGGAGTTGTTCTTGCAGATGATATGGGATTGGGTAAAACGATTCAGACGATTGCTACGTTACTTCATCTGTATGAAAACGCTCATCTTAAAGGACGAACACTTATCGTTATTCCTACTTCTCTGATGAGCAACTGGGAAAATGAACTTGCTCAATTTGCCCCCTCGTTGAGTGTATCACTTTATTATGGGATGGGACGACAATTAAGTGACACCCAAATTATTATTACGACGTATGATATTTTTAGACGAGATGTTAGTGTCTTTAAGTCGCATAAAATTGAAGCATTGGTGATTGATGAAGCGCAACGGATCAAAAATCCGACCACCCAAGCGGCGATGAGTTTGAAGTCATTTGCGTGTAAATATAAAATTGCCCTCAGTGGAACCCCTGTAGAAAACTCACTTACTGAGCTGTGGAGTATCTTTGATTTTACAATGAGTGGTTATTTGGGAGATTTATCGAAATTTATCACCAGTTACGTTCGCCCTATCGAAATGGATCAAAATCAAGAGGTAGCGAACGCTTTGAAATTGATTACTGCCCCCTTTATGCTTCGCCGTCTTAAAACAGATAAAAGCATTATTGATGATCTTCCTGACAAAATCGTGATTGACGAATACGCTACTCTTGTTCCGGAACAAGCAGCTCTTTATCAAAGCATTGTGGATGGAGCGATGAAAAGCTTGGAAGAACAAAGTGAGGGATCCAACCGTGCAGGGCTTATCTTCAAGCTTATCACGGAGCTGAAACAAATTTGTAATCACCCTCGTAACTATGACAAAACATCCCCTTACGATGCAGCACTCAGTGGAAAAACTGAACTGTTGTTGACACTTCTTGAACCCATGATTGCCAAAGGGGAAAAAGTTCTTATCTTTACCCAATACGTTGAAATGTTAGGGATATTGGCGCAGATTATTGAAGAGAAGTTTTTTGTTCAGCCTCTGACATTTGATGGTTCTCTTAGTGCCAAGCAACGAGAGGATGTGGTTTCATCATTTCAAAATGACCACGAAAAACAAATTTTGATTCTTTCACTCAAAGCTGGAGGAGTAGGACTAAATCTTACGCAAGCCGCGAATGTTATCCACTATGATCTGTGGTTTAACCCTGCTGTGGAGAACCAAGCAACCGACAGAGCATTTCGTATCGGTCAAAAAAATAATGTATTTGTGTATCGATTCATTACCAAAAATAGTTTTGAAGAAAAGATTGATAAAATGATAAAGGCAAAAACTGCTATGGGGGAAATGAGCGTGAGTGTGGGAGAAAAGGGGATTGCAACGATGGAGAACGAAGAGATTAAAGCGTTGTTTGTGCGGGGGTAAAATGAGTCTATATTTAAAATCAGAGGATGAAAAGGTAGAAAGAATGACAAGATTTCCACATTTAACATTGTATGTTGATCATTTCGAAGTGGCTAAAAATAAATTGGTACGACAATGGATGGCAAATACTGATGTTATAGATATACTTAAAAGACATCAAATTACCACCGACTTTTACGGGAAGTATTTTGGGTCTAAGATACTAAGCTATGCGATTGGTGTAATTCGTGGTACTAACGCATTGGGTAATTGCCCTGTAGTTGGAGTTATGTTGATCTTTTTTGAGAAAAAACAGATCGCATTGGATGAGGTTTTTATGATTTGTGTCAATCTAAAAAATACACTTATTCACTTTATGTTGGAAGAAAAAATATTAACTCATGAGACAATGAATGAAATGGCGTTATTAATAGATCATAACTTTCTTGGAGTGATTCGTGATTATATACATTTACACTATTCAGAAAAAGTAGAGCACCTAAGTTGCCCAATTAATCCAAAAAGCAATGTAACACAAAATTTTTATGATCTCTATCAAAGTAACGAGAGGAGTGCGGTTACTTCAGCCATGCACTATCTTCAAGAAGTAGAAATTGATTTAGGGCTAATTGATGAATTAGATGAGATTGAAAAGGAAACTCTTGATGCTATTGACCTATCAATTAGAATGGATAATGACGTATATAAAGATGTTATCGGTTTACTGAACAATTACATCAAAGTCATTAGGGATCTTTTAGAATTTCAAGAACTCGTGAGCAGTCTTAAAATACTGGTGGCACTTTTAGAAATGACACCTATTGAGAAGATAAGTATCGATAATAGTGGTGTGCTATCCATTTATATTACCGCCATCATTAATGATTTATCAATGTGGCGTAAAAGTGTTTTTGTTGATCAAAGTGCTGAGGATATTCACTATCTGGACAAAACTCTCCTTAGCTCTATAGCTCAGTTACAAATAACCCTCTCTGAAAGTGATGCTGAGAATACAGAGGATATTGAATTTTTTTAATTATGTTTCGATGATATGTAACTAAATTGAAATATAAAAATACTACTGTTATTAATGTTTTATAATAATTAATAAATTGCAGAAAACGTATGGTATACTCTAAGAACTGGTAGAAAGTTAACCATAGTCAAGTAGCTTTTCGCCTAAATAAAATACTTTTTTCACGAAGGAACTCAATGAAAGCAGTCGTTATGGCAGGAGGATTCGGAACACGAATACAGCCACTTACAAACTCTATTCCTAAACCTATGTTGCCTATTATGAATCGTCCGATGATGGAACATACTATCGTCAGTTTACGCGATTTAGGCATTAAAGAATTTATTATTTTGCTTTATTTTAAGCCTGACGTGATTAAAGAGTATTTTAAAGATGGCAGTGATTGGGGCATAAGTATTACTTATATCGTTCCAGATGATGATTATGGGACAGCAGGTGCGGTTAAAAAAGCTCAAGAGGTTATTGGAAATGAAAACTTCATCATTATCAGCGGTGATTTGGTAACTGATTTTGATTTCCAAAAGATTTTTGATTATCACGCTAGCAAACAATCCAAACTCACGATAACCCTCACTTCCGTTGATAATCCCCTTGAATTTGGGGTTGTAATTGCCAATGAAGAGGGAGAGATTGAAAAGTTCCTCGAAAAGCCAAGCTGGGGCGAAGTGTTCAGTGACACAATCAACACGGGTATTTATATTATTGAACCCGAAATCCTCGATTATATTCCTAAAAATGAGAATTTTGATTTTGCAAAAGATCTCTTTCCGTTATTGATGCGTCAGGGAATAAAGTTGATGGCAGGTTACGCGTCAGGCTATTGGCGTGATGTTGGTAATCCAGAGAGTTACCGTGATGTTTATGAAGATATCTTAGCGGGAAAAATTAAATTTCAGTTAGCCGGAGAAGCAATTAAATACCCTGATGGTGTGCTGATTTGTGAAGATGATAACCTTTATGATGAAAGTATTGAAATCGTTGGTATTGTAGTTATTGGTAACAATGTAACGATTAAAAAAGGGGCAAAACTTAATAATGTTGTCATTGGCAACAATGTTAGTATTGGTAGTTCATCAAAAATTAGTAACACTGTTATTTGGGACAATGTTGAAATTGGAAAAAATGCTAAATTAGACGGATGTGTTATCTGCTCGAATAATAGTATTGGGAAAAATGTTACGGCTAAATCGGGAATGATTTTGGCTGAAGGGTGTGAAATTGGTCAACTGGTTACAGTAGAAAAAGATGTCACAATTTGGCCTTACAAAGTCATCGAAGATGCTGCCATTGTTAGTCGGAGCGTTATTTTAGGAAGCCGATATAAGAACTCCATTTTTGAAGATGGAATGGTTATTGGTAAATCCAATGTTGAGCTCTCCTGTGAGATGGCAACGAAACTTGCCGAAGCATTTGGGGCACAGCTTCCCGTCGGTTCTACTGTCGTGGTATCTCGAAGCTACGATAAAAGTTCTCGTATGCTCAAACGGGCATTTTTGGGAGGATTACTTTCAGCAGGGGTTGATGTCCTTGATTATAATGCTATCTCTTCAGCGGTTATGCGTTGCAGTCTCTCATTCCATGATAGTTATACCGCTGGTGTCCATTTTCACCAAAAGATTGACGATCCCACCAGTACCGTTATCACCTTTTACAATCACGAAGGGATTCGGATTAATAGTGATATGGCTAAAAAAGTGGAAAAAGCATTTTTTAAAGAGACGTTTAGACGGGTTGATTATTCACGAATTGGTCAGATTTACCCTTCCCATCATAAGCAAGAGTATCAAAGCTATCAGAATGGGATGAAACAGCTTTTGGAATCGCATCGCTTTAAATGTCTTGATTGCCGTATTGCGGTTGATATGATGCACGGGATGGCATCCGAAATTTTCCCTGAGATACTCAATGATTTGGGTGTGGAGAATATTATGTTCAATGCCTATCCTGATGAACAGCGTCTTTCGAATATCAACACATTGGTGAAACGTTCCCATGGTGATATGAGTGCTGTTGTTAAGGCGCTTGGTTTGGATGTTGGATTTATGATTTACCCGCATGGACAACGACTTGATCTAATGTGTGATGAT
>Ga0172379_10010354_pt1 | contig 11296 bp, 10 predicted proteins | sample GrowelOW334metaG_FD_119756 | JGI IMG/M metagenome (GOLD analysis project Ga0172379, IMG submission 119756) | Groundwater microbial communities from an aquifer near a municipal landfill in Southern Ontario, Canada - Groundwater well OW334 metaG | ecosystem: Environmental > Aquatic > Deep... | reverse complement strand
TTGAAGCGAGGACTGTTTGAGCCCGAGTAATCTCGGGCGAGTTCCGCAGCGATAAAAATTATCTAATTTTAGAACATTACTTTTGTTTTAAATGGCCTATTTTTTCATTAAATTATAAATCTTTCTCATAACTTTACCCGGCCAGCTTTTTTCCTCTAAAGCTACGCCGGCTAAATATTCTATCAAATAAATATCATAGGGCATGGCGAACCATCTATGCTTTATCCTAAATTCCAGCCATTTATTCACCGGACCAAGCTTTAACTTTAACAGCTTAAAATATTCGTGAATGCGCCAAACTTTTTCGCCGTCAGCCCAAGGCGTGGAAAAATCTTTTCTAAAGCGGTCAATTTTCCCCCAGTCTTCGGTTTTAAGCGGCGGCTTAAAGCCCTGTTTTACCGCGAAATCATACATCAGCGACCCGGGATAAGGCATATAAGCGCCTAAGGAAAAAGCCGCGGCCCGAGGGTGAATTTTATAAATTTTATACAATAAATCAATCGTAGCTTCAAATTCTTCTTTAGTTTCGGTCGGCAGGCCGACAATCACCGAATAACTGGCCGGGATATCATATTCGGCCAATATTTTTACTCCGGTAATCAATCTTTCAACCGTAAAATTCTTATTTATCAGCTTAAGCAAGCGGTCGCTGCCCGACTCAATGCCAATCAATAAATCAAAGGCCTGATATTTTTTAAGCGCCCGGGCGATATTTTTATCTATCATGTCAATCCTAACCTCAAGATGCGCCGGCAAGTCAATCCGCCGCAGAATCTCTAAAGCCCGATCTTTATCCACGAAAAAATTATCATCATAAAATTTTACCGCGTCAATCTGATAATTTTTTTTCAAAAATTCAATATCAGATACTACTCGGCCGATAGACCAAGCGCGCCAGCGGCTTTGGTTAAAGGCGCGGTTATAGCAAAAAGCGCAATTAAACGGGCAGCCGCGGCTAGCCTTATAGGCGATTACCCGCTTAAACTTATCCAATCTAAAAATATATTTATTAAGATCAATCAAGCTAAAATCCAAAGGCCAATCGTCAAGATTTTTTATCATCGGCCTGGGCGGATTAATCTTTACCGCGCCGCTCTCTTTATGGCCTAGCCCCAAAATATCAGCCAACGGCTCGCCTCGTTCCAGTCTGCCGGAAAATTCAACCGCGGTTTCTTCGCCCTCGCCCATAATTATATAATCTATATAACTTTCGCTCAAACATTGCTCGGGCAGAAGCGAAGGATGAATTCCGCCCCACATTATTTTTATATCGGCGCGCTCTTTTAATTTCCTGGACATGCTGGCGCTATGCATAGTCTGGCGTCCGGTCATTACGGAAAAGCCGGCATAAAACGGCTTCTCGGAAATTACATAATCCACGGTTTGATCAATCTCTTCTTCATTAATATTAACAAGCTCAACCGTAAAGCCGCGCTTTTTTAAGGCGCTGCCCACCGATAATATGCCAATCGGCAATATTTTTTCCGAATGGTCTTCCGAATGATTAATTTGGATTAAAATTATTTTAGTCATTTATTTTCGCCTTTAAACCAGGCCGGCAAATAAACTTTAGAAAAATCCACCGGCACGGTTTCTTCTTTCTCCGCTAAAACCCAAATATTGCCGCCCCAGTTTTGCAAGAGCGGTTCAAAAATAAAATTGAACCAATTTGGTTTTTTTCTAATCAAGCCGGAAGTTTTTAAAACCCGATAACCGGCCATTGCCATTAAATACTCCAAAGATTTTTTATTAAAAGCATAGAAATGGCAGCCGGAGCGATGCTTATTAAAAATTGACATCAGCGGTATCTGAATCACTAATTTTCCGCCCACCGGCAATAATCGCCGCGAGTCATACAAAAATTTATACGGGCTTATCATATGAACCAAAAAATCAGCGCACCAAATCAGGTCAAACTGCCCGCTGATTTTATTTAAATCTTCTTCGGCATTGCCGGAGACAACTTTAAGCCCAAGCGACCGGGCGTAATCGGCCTGATAAACGGCCGCCTCCAAGCCAACCGAATCTTCGGAAAAATGGATTAAATCATGGCCATAGCCGCAGCCGATATCCAGAACTTTCAGGCCATGATCAATCTTAAACCTTTGATGGATATATTGCTCTTCAGTCTGGCGGTCCTTAAAAAATTTATTAAAAATTCTAAGATTGCCCTCGGATGAACCCAAGCCCTTAGCCAGTAAGATTTTCTTTAATTCCTCGTTATTTTTTAACATAATTATTTTGCAACAAATTTTTTAGCCAGCTTAAACTCAATCGGCCAGGCGAAAAATTTTAATTTCCAGCGCAGTTGGCAAATTAGAACAAAAGCCAATTTAACAAGTCTTTGCGCTTTAACCGACGACCCCATAGCGCTCTTAAGGCTATGCGCGCCGAAACGGACATAGGCTTCCATGGATTCCACGTAATCCTTATGCTTAACCCAGTTAAAATTTTTAACCTGCAGATAATTAAGCTGATTTTTTACCAGCCGGCTCCAGGCTTCCAAACTCTCCGGCTCCCGCCAGCCGCTAGCTACGCATTCCAAATATAATTCCGACCCGGGATAAGGGCGGAAAGCCTGCGGGCCTAAAATTTGCACCTTATCGCTTAGTTTAATCAGCCGATCTATCAATTTTAAAGTTAATTTCATGTCGCTTTTTAATTCCCCGGGCAAACCGACCATAAAGGAAAATTGCGGAATAATGCCGTGCTTTAGGCATTGCTTGGCGGCATAAATAATTTGCGCCGGCGTAATATCTTTTTTAATTTTATCCAAAACTATCTGCGAGCCTGACTCGGCGCCGAAGGATAAAAGATAGCAGCCCGATCGCTTCATTTTCTCCAAAAAATCGTCATCAACCATAGCCGTACTGATATAATTGGCGCGCACGGTCGTCTCCCACGGGCGCTTAAACCCCTGCTCAACCATGCCGTTAACTATGGCTTTAGCCCGATTAATATCAACAAAAAAATTCTCGTCCCAAAAACGCAATTTCTTATTTTTAAAATACGGCTTATCGTTTATAATTTTTAAATCTTCCAAAACTTGCTCAACGCTCCGCGGCCGCCAATTATTTTTCAATATCGCGTTAATGCAAAAAGCGCAGCGGTGCGGACAGCCGCGCGAAGTTAACGTCGGGATTAAGCTTAAATTTTCTAAAATCTCCCTCGGCTCAAGCTCCCAGTTAAAAAGCGGCATGGCCGTCGGATTGAGCGGCGGTTGCGGTTGATTTACGATAACGTCTTTACCTTTTTTATAAGCGATGCCTTTTACCTTTTGCCAATCCGACTCAATGGCTAAATCATAGATGGCATATTCGCCATCGCCGATTACCACCGCGTCAATTAAATCATGCGCGACCGTTTGCTCGGGGAAAAAAGTCGGATGAGCGCCGCCCCAGATAATTCCGCATCGCGGATTAAGTTTTTTAGCCAGCTCGGATAATTCCAGCGCTTTCGGTATCTGCATGGTCATTACCGAAAAGCATATCAAATCGTAATTTACAACCTCGCGCGTAAAAATTTCCCAAAAATTTTTTTGCCGGACGCCGTCAAGAATTTTTACCTCTACGCCTTTAAAATCCAAATAAGTCGCGATGCTTAGAAGCCCGACCGAAACCGAGCTGTCATAATTATCTTTAACAATATTAAACGGCGGATTGATTAATAAAACTTTATTCACCCCGTTAGAAATTTCATTTTTACCATTCATATATTTTTCCATAGGAATATTAAATTAACATACAATTTCTAACGGGGTTCATAGGCCTTTTCCGGCTTAGCCGCTTGATTAAATATAAATTTTTTATAAATAAAATAGCTTTCTACGGCGATTAAGCCGCTGGCTATAATCTGCGCCGGCAGATACCAAATTTCAAAGCCGTCAACCATGGTATACATCAATAAGCCGTTTAGCCCCAAATTGGTTAAGGCCACGGCTAAGTATACTCCCATTTGCTTATAGATTGCCTCTTTGTCGCCGTCGCTAAAAGTCCAAAATTTCTGCAGAAAAAAACTGACTAAAAATGATACCGCAAACGACAAACTGCTTGAGACTAGATACCAAACGCCCAGAATATCCGTAAAAAAATAAAGCAAAGTTAAATTAGTAAAAGCGCCGACACTGCCGGCGATAAAAAATTTTACTGCTCGTTTATATTTCAACAATAAATTAAGCATAAATTTCTTATTTGTCATTGCGGGGAATTTTCTTGCTTTGTCATCTCAAATAGCGAAGCGACAAGAGATCTTTAATTCTTGCCAATCGCGCTAATCATCTATTATAGATTTCTCCCCCGCGAAACGCGGGGGTCGAAATGACATACCAAAACTCTATCTTCTCACTCCGAATTTAACGATATGCCAAAAAGCCGCCAAACCGTCTTTCCAATTGATTTTTTTACCTTCCTTATAAGTCCGGCCGCTGTAAGAAATACCGACCTCGTAAACCTTGAATTTATTTCTGCCGATCAGCATGGTAATCTCCGGTTCAATGCCGAAGCGGTTGGAAGTTAGGCGCGGCCTGATTTTTTCCAAAGAAGCTTTGGAAAAAACTTTATAGCAGGTTTCCATGTCGCTTAAATTAAGATTGCTTAAAGCGTTGGATAAGATAGTCAGCAGTTTATTGCCCAGATAATGCCAGAAATATAAAACCCGGCGCGTTTCGCCGCCGCCGATCAATCGCGAGCCATAAACTACGTCAGCCTTGCCGTCCATTATCGGCTTAATCAATTTGCCATATTCTTCCGGATCATATTCTAAGTCAGCGTCCTGGACAATAATAATATCGCCGCTAGCCTGATTAAAGCCAAGCCGCACGGCCGCGCCTTTGCCCTGATTAATATCATGATAAAAAATTCTATATTTTTCGGCCGGCAGGCTTTTTAGCATTTCGCGCGTGCCGTCGGTCGAGCAATCATCAACTAAAATAATCTCTTTGCCTAAAGGCAAGACAACCGCCTCAACGCGCTTAAGAACTTCTAAAATCGTGTTTTTTTCATTAAAAACCGGGATAACGATTGATAATTTCATAATTACTTAATTAATTTATTAAAAATATTCTTCATTTTTTCGGCAATTAAATTCCAATTATAATTTTTTTCCACCATACTTTTGGCGTTTATTTTTATAATTTCGGTTAGCTCCTTATTTTCCAAATATACTTTTACTTTTTCGGCGATGCTTTTAGGATCGCGGACTTTACAAAATAAACCGGTAGCCTGCCCTGAGCCTGCCGAAGGGTCGCGCAAAAAATCAACGATTCCGCCGACCGGCGTGGCGATAACCGGCAAGCCGGCGGCCATGGCTTCCAAAAACGAATTGCCCAAGCCTTCGGAAAGAGACGGCCGGATAAAAATATCGGAAATTTTCAAATACTTCGGCAAGTCTTTATGGCCGATCTGCCCCAGAAAAAAAATCCGGCTTTCTAATTTTAAATTTTTAACCAGCGATTTTAAATCATCTTCATCCGGACCGGCGCCTAAAATTAAAAATTTCACGCCGGCTGGCAGATATTCAAGAGCTTTAATAACATCATCAACCGCGTTTTTCAGCACTAAGCGCGAAGCGGTGATAAGATATTTATCATCCGCCGAGCCGCCAAATTTTCTTTTTAAAGCCGCCAAATCATCGGCCGCGTATTCTCGCGTAAAATGCCCGATGTCAACCGCGTTGGGTATAACTTCCAGTCCGCCTTGATAGCCCATTTCGCGCGCCAAACCGGCTAAATAATTTGATATAACCTGGATAAAATCCGCCGTGGTGAAGATTCTTTTAAACAGCGGGCCGACAAAACGAACTTTTCTTTTTATATATTCAAGCGGATCGCCTTCCTGCAAAGTCAGAAGATAGGGCACGCGCTTATGGCCGGCTTTAAAAAACATGGCGGCAAAACCGGCATAAGCCGCCATCATGGCCCAGATAGCGCTGTATTTATTCCGCCGGTGCAAACGGCAGGCCTTAAAGCAGGCAGTAAAAGGAAAAAATAATTTATTAAAGGCTAAAGGAAATTTTACTAAATCAGCCATGGCGGGATTTTTCTTGGTAAAACCAATCCGGTGAACATTAATATTCCCGACTTTTTCAAATTCAGGCAGATCGCCGTCAAAGCGCAAAGTTATCATGTCAAACTGAATATCATTAATCCTATCGGTAATTTCTTTAATCGCTATTTCAGCGCCGCCGACCAAAGGGAAATAAGCGGTGGAAAATATTAAAATTCTTTTTGGCATAGAAAATAGCCTATTTATATCTTTCTAATTTTTTTTCCTGCTTATTAATTAATTTAGCGTAGGTATATCTTACTTGATTAACGAAACTTTTCCTGTCGGCCTGCCTGACGATAAAATCAGCCCTTGATTCAATTAATTTTAAATTCCTTTCCAAAGACACGTCCGACAAAAAAACCGAATCAGCGCTTTTAAGCGACAGCCGATACATCAAACCGGCTAATTTAGCCCTAACCGTGCCTCTCTTTTTAATTTCGCTCTGGCTAAAGATTAATAAGAGAAAAACATTTTCGGCTAACAGTTTAAAGGTTAGAGCGGCTAAAGCGCCGTAGCTTGACATAACCGACCAGACAAATTTAAATTTATATTTTTTATCAAGCCGCCCGGCAAAAAACGCGCCGCAGAAAGCTAAAATATATTTATCTAATTTTAAGCCATAGCCCAGGCGATAAATATAAGTATTATTGATTTTTTCAAACTTAGGCAAGCCTTTCCTTGATTTAGCGGTAATGATATGAAATTCCGTATCCGGCATCTCCCGCGCCAAATCGGCTAAAGCCTGCTCGGCCGGGCCCAAATCCGGATAATATTTTATAGTGAAGGCCAGCACTCTTTTTTCCGGCAATTCAACCGTTTTAAAATATTCAATGGTTTTAGCCAGGCCGTCAGCCAGAGGTATTATCGGCTGCCAGCCTAATTTTTCTTTAGCCAAACCGATATCCGGGCATCTTCTTTTCGGGTCATCAGTCGGTTTTTCCTGCATGACAATTTTTGAATTGGATTTGGTTTCTTCAATTATTTTTTTAGCCAAAGACAAAATTGATATTTCTCCCGGGTTGCCGAGATTCACCGGACCGATAAATTCATTTTTATTCATCATTAAATCAATGCCGGCCGCTAAATCATCAATATATTGAAAACTCCTGGTGTAAGAGCCGTCGCCGTAAATTATTATATCTTTTCCCGATAAAGCGTTTACTATGAAATTAGTCATGGCCCGGCCGTCGTTAACATCCATTTTAGGGCCGTAAGTATTAAAAATTCTGATGATTTTTATATCCACGCCGTATTCGCGGTAATAGTCCATAAACAAAGTCTCGGCGCAGCGCTTGCCTTCATCATAGCAAGCCCGCGGCCCTAAAGGATTGACATTGCCGTTATAACCTTCGCTTTGCACTTCAACCAGCGGATCGCCGTAAACTTCCGAAGTGGAAAATTGCATAATACGGGCGCTATTTTTCTTCGCCAGCTCAAGCATGTTAATCACGCCGACAGTATTGGTTTTAGTGGTGTGGATCGGATCGTATTGATAGCTTGTCGGCGAACCGGAACAAGCTGAATTAAAAATCCAATCGATTTTTTCTTTAAAATTTATCGGCCGGATAATATCATGCTTAATAAATTTAAAATTCTTTTTATCTAATAGCCGCTCAATATTTTTAACCGAACCGGTAGTTTGCAGATTGTCCAGACAAATTATTTTATGCCCGTCCCTAAGATACCGCTCGCAAAGATGCGAACCGACAAAGCCGGCGCCGCCGGTGATTAAAATTGTTTTTTGCTTGTTTTTATCCATATAAATAAAAATTAAGCGGCTAAAGCCTTAAGATTAATTTCTACCACCCGCTCCCAGATAAAATCATTTTTTAATTTTTCTCCGGAATTATTTTTAAATTTTTTTATCAATTCTTGATCGGTTAAAATTCTAATCAGACTGTTAAACAGCTGTTCCTCGTTGCCGAAATCAACCAATAAACCGTTAAATCCGTCCTCTATAATTTCTATATTGCCGCCGGCCCGGCTGGCTATAATCGGAGTTTTAAAATAAAGCGCTTCCACTAAAGTATGGGCGATGCCGTCCCAATGAGAATAATTTATAAAAGCGTCCGCGGCCAGAAACCATGGTAAAACCTGATTTCTCGGCAAATTACCGGGCAATCTTATGTCTAAACCGTATTTCTCGGCAAGCCGAGAGCCTTGCTTTTTTAAATTGTCATATTCCGGGCCGGCGCCGATGCAAATGAAAGAAATTTCTCCGACTCTTTCTTTAAGGCGCGGCAGAAGCGCTATCACCCGGTCAACCGCTTTGCGCGGCACCAGCCGCGAAACCGTTATAATAACTTTCTCTTTAAGCCCGTTTTCGCGTTTGAATTTTTCTTTAGAGAAATTTTCGGGATATGGCAAATATTCAACCGAATTATGGGCGACTAAAATCCGCTCTTCTTTCACGCCAAAGCTCATCAGCAATCTTTTAAAAAAATAACTGTCGGTAACCACATAGCGGCAATTGCGCAAAATAGCATTGCGAAAAAATTTTACAACCTGGTTGCGAAAATTTATATAATCTTTTTGAAATTCAAAAATATCTTTATCGGTTAAACCTTGGTTATTGGCGGTTTCCCAGGCCGAATCGCCGGTAAAGCGCGCGATTTGCTTGCGCCTTAAAATTTTGCCGGCTATCATGGCGGCAAAGCCCGGCCAGTAAACATCCAGGCTGTAAATTTTATCGCTGTTTTTCGCTAATCTAAGCGCGGCCCAAACCAATCTTATGATGGTTAAAATTTTGTTGGTTTTTCTGGAGATTCTCACGACTTTATAAGGCAAATTATCAATTTGATCGCCATAAGTCAAAACCGTTACCTCGTAGCCATGCTCCATTAAAATGGGAATTAAATTAGGCAAAAGCGAAGCCGGCCCGCCCGAATCCGGAGGAAAACAGCCGGAAATAATCAGTAATTTTTTTTTATCCATACTACTTTTTATAATATTCTTTATACCAGGCGAAAGTTTTTTCCAAGCCCTGCCTTAAGCTGACTCTCGGCTGATATGATAAAAGATTTTTTATTTTTTCTATATTGGCTTTGGTCCGCAACTGATCGCCTCCGCGCGCCGGCAAGATGATCTTATTGGCGTTTTTCCCGGCGATTTTTTCAATTATTTCAATCACCTCCGCGGTTTTAGCTTCCTGGTCCGAGCCCAGATTAAAAATACCGCCCCGGCAGATGTCCGCCTTATCTAAAAATAAAATCAACCCGTCGATGATATCGCTGATATAAGTATAGGAGCGGGAATGGTCTAGGCTGCCTTCATAAATCGGCACAGCCTGGCCGGTAAAAACACTCATAATTAATCTGATAATCAGCTTCTCTGGCCGCTCCCTCGGCCCATAAGTTGAGAATAAACGGACCGAGCAGGCCGGCAGGCCGGAAGATTTATAATACAACAAAGCCAATTGCTCTCCGGCTAATTTAGTAATCGCGTAATATGATTGCGGATCCGGGACGGCCTGTTCGGTTAAAGTAGCTATTTTACCGTAAACCGACGAGGTTGAAAAGTAAATGAAAAGTTTGAGCGCGGGCAGATTGGCCGCCGCCTTCAGCAATTTATCAGTGGCTAAAATATTATTTCTGGAATACGCGCCTAGCGGGATCTGATCGGAAATACCAGGCTGCGCGGCCGCGTGATAGACTATTTCAACGCCCTTAATTACCTCGCCGAGCTCATCGTCAAGCAGATCAATCTCGTAAAATTTTACGCCCTTGGCGATAATGTTTTTTATGTTTATTTTTTTCAAATCAACGGAATAATAATCCACCAGCGAATCCACTCCGATGACTTCATGGCCGAGATCCGCCAGTTTTTCCGCCAAATGAGAACCGATAAACCCGGCGGCGCCGGTTACTAATACTTTCATAAATATGCTTATTTATTTATTATTTTATTCCTCTTAAATTTTTTTCCCATTGCCAGGCGCTGGCCAGTATCTCGTCAAAACTTTTTTCCGCCCGCCAGCCTAATTCCTTTTTGGCTAAATTCGTATCGGTAAAAATCGCCGCCGGATCGCCCGGGCGCCGCCCGACTATTTTATATTTTAATTTTTTCCCACTGGCTTTTTCAAAAGCTTTTATCGCTTCCCTAACCGAGGCGCCTTTGCCGGTGCCGATATTAAATATTTCAAAATTGCTTTTATTTTTTCCGGCGATCAGTCTTTCCAGCGCTTTTAGATGCGCTTTGGCCAAATCAACGACATGGATATAATCGCGGACGCAAGTGCCGTCAGCCGTATTATAGTCATCGCCAAAAACTTTTAATTCACCCCTGACGCCGGCGCCGGTTTGCGTTATAAAAGGAACTAAATTCTCCGGAGCGCCTTTAGGCAATTCGCCGATTAAGCCCGAATCATGGGCACCAGCGGCGTTAAAGTATCTTAAAGCGATGCAATTGAATTTATCGTCGGCGCCGGCGACATCTTTTAGTATCTCTTCGGCTATTTTTTTGGTATTGCCGTAAGGATTAGACGGCCGTTTTATCGGCGAGGTTTCTTTTAAGGGCAGTTTTTCCGGCTCGCCGTAGACCGCGGCCGAGGAAGAAAAAATTAAATTTTTTATTTTTTTCTCTAAAACACAAACAAGCAAATTTTCCAAAGACAGCAGATTGTTTCTATAATAAGCCAAAGGCTTTTTAACCGACTCGCCGACCGCCTTAAAACCGGCCAGATGAACTACGGCGTCGATTTTATTTTGCCCGGCGAAAAATTTTTTTAATTTATTTAAATCGCATAAATCAATTTTATAAAATTCCGGGCGCTTACCGGTTATTTTTTTAATTCTATCTATCGTTTCCGGGGTGGAATTAGATAAATTATCAATAATTATCACTTCATAATTATTTTCTAAAAGCTCGACCGCTAGATGCGAGCCGATATAGCCCGCCCCGCCGGTTAATAATATTTTTGGCATATGTTTTATTTTTTAATAATTTCTTCTCCGAAAATACTTTCCAATAAATCCAAATCCTTTTTGCTCTTGACCAATAATTCAATATTTTTCTTTTGGATTAATTCAATTATTCCGACGCCGCTATCATCTCCGACTTTTTCTTTGTATAATCCGGCGAAAGCCGCGAAATCTTTAATATAGCAGGGTCCGCCGGCGCCCCGCCCGCTACGATCAATCGGCCGGTAATAATAGCCGCCGTTTACCGGATCGGCCGACATCGCCTCTTCAACTTTTTGCCAATCAGCGCCTAAAGATTTAGTCAAATCATAAGCCAAATTGGCGAAAATCACC
>Ga0172379_10010353_pt1 | contig 11296 bp, 11 predicted proteins | sample GrowelOW334metaG_FD_119756 | JGI IMG/M metagenome (GOLD analysis project Ga0172379, IMG submission 119756) | Groundwater microbial communities from an aquifer near a municipal landfill in Southern Ontario, Canada - Groundwater well OW334 metaG | ecosystem: Environmental > Aquatic > Deep... | reverse complement strand
GGACAAAGGGGAAGGGACCCATTCCCAAACAGAAAGAGCTGATGAAAGGGATCGTCAAATAAACAAAGAATAAAACCAAAAGGACAGAACGTGTCCTTTTTTCTATGGCATAATAAGGAATGACGAAGTCTGCATGAATTGACACGAAGCCTGCCAAAGCCTAGAATGCAGAAAGAAAAAAGGGAGGAATGTGAAATGAGAACAATATATCTGGCAGGAGGGCTTTTCAGCGCAGGTGAACGGCTTCACAATCTGAATCTTGAAAAATATCTGAAAGAATTGGGCTATGAGGTCATGCTTCCTCAACGAGAAGCTCTGAAGGCTTTTAACGGCAAAAGCTTTGACGTGAAAGCCATCGTCAAAAGCTGCCGGGAATCAAGCTCTGATCCCGAATATATATTTGTCGGCAATGCCGACGGACCCGATTCCGACAGCGGAACTTGCGTCGAATATGGGATCGCCATCACGACGGTGAGAAAAGCGGTCGTCTATCGCACGGATTTCAGGACCGCATTGGACAGAGAATTGGGCATCAATGCCATGCTGACAGGCGAAGGGACGGAATTCGTCTATGAACCGTGTTTTTTCACGGAACTCGAACAGGTTGAGCCATATTATAGGGGATTGGCCATAAAGATCCACGAAGCCATAAACAGACTATCTTCGGACCGCACGAAATGAACCGGCGGTCTTTTTTCATGCATTTTCGGGGTTTGACACCGCACAGATTTTCTTCTATCTTGGTAATATTGTCTGAAACAAAAAAGGAGGTATAAATATGAATAATTGTTCATTGTTATCGGAAAAAAGCGATCGAACGATGGAAAGTGAGAAGACCAGGGAGACTTCGGCTGAGAACGGAAATGAGAGGCTTGCGAGAGAGCGCGCTGTGATCAGAGAAAAGATCCGCAGCGGAAAAGAAGGGCGGAAGACGGGCCTTCGGGAAAACGTGATCAAATGTCCGGAATGCGAAAGCCGGAACCTGGAACACGACCATGTGAGGGCTGAGATCGTATGCCGTGATTGCGGGCTTGTCCTGGAGGAGAACAAGGTGGACCAGGGTCCTGAATGGAATTCATATAACGCCGAAAAAAAAGCGCGAACCGGTCCTCCTTCGAGCGTTCTTGTCCACGACAAGGGACTTTCAACCATGATCGACTGGAAGAACAGAGACTCGGGCGGAAAATATCTTTCGAAGGAAACCATTGCAAGCATGGACAGGCTGAGAAAATGGCAGAAGCGTATCACGATCAGAAATCCTCAAGACAGAAATCTTGCTTTTGCTCTGGGAGAACTGGACAGGATGACCTCGGCCATGGGATTGCCGGAATCGATCCAGCAGACCGCGGCGGTGATCTATCGCAAGGCCGTTGAGGGCAACATCATACGCGGAAGAAGCATTGAGGGGATGGTGACAGCCAGTCTTTATGCAGCGTGCAAACAGCACAGGGTTTCGCGGACGCTTGATGAGATCGCAACGGTTTCGCGCGTACCGCAACTGCAGATCGGAAGATCCTATCGGGCTTTGATCTCGGAACTGAAACTTGGAATTCTTCCGCCTTCCGCCGCAGAATTCATTCCGCGATTCTGTTCGCCATTTCAATTCCCGGATAAAAGCATCCAATCGGAAGCCGAAGAGATCATAAGGCAGGCGGAAGAGCTTAATCTGATTTCAGGCAAGGGGCCGGAGGGAATTGCAGCATCGGCCATATATATAGCGTCAAGAAACACAAGATTCGATACCGAAGTAACACAAAAAAAACTGGCTAAAATAGCCGGGATCACACAAGTCACAATAAGAACAAGATTTAAAGAGCTGGTTAAGCTTCTCCACCTGGAAGTGGAAGATACTTAACCTTTTTTCTTATGGCGAAAAAACGGAAATGTTGAAATGTATTGAGTGTTGTAGCTTACTCGGTATCAAAACGGATTTGTAGTTCGCTTGTTTTGTCATTCCCGTGAAAACGGGAATCCACGAAGTACTTAGAAACGTGATTCAAGGCAGATTCTCTGTCCATGGTGAATGGGCAGGCTTGATTCGGTATTTTCCATGGAAAAACGAAGATGCTGAAACGAGCCTGCCTGTCCGGCCTGCGCTACGCCGAAGCTATGGCAAGGCGAGTAGGCAGGTTCAGTATGACAATTTACTTTCCTCTTCAGAATAAGTGCCTGTCTGTGATCATTGACCTTCAGATCGAAATTTGCTATAAATTGTTATGCATCAAAACGGAAGTTTTTAGGAGGCGGATTCAATGGACCAAATGTTAGGATTGATCTTGGCGGCTACCTGCTTTTATCTTACAGCCGTGATTGGGGCGACATTGCTCGTGGACAGAAAAAACGGGAGAAAGCTGGCAAGGAAACGCGCCGGATTAGTTGCTCTACTGTTTGCATCAGGAATATACTGGATAATATCCACAAAGCTATGGCACATACACGAAAGGTATCCCGGAGAACTTGCTTTTGTCGGAACCTTGCTGGTGGTCGGTGGAATTTGGACAGGCTTCTTGGTTAAGCTGACCCTAAAAGATAATCATTGGTAAAATGGGGATTCCGAAGATTAGCTTGGGCAAGACGACATAAACAATGCAATATGAAACAACCTGAGCGATCAACGCGATCGCTTTTTTCTATTGTCTGATTTTCGACATAAAAATACTACAGCGGGGATCGAATTGTTCTCTGTGGTCATTGACAAAATGCCGTTCAATTGATACATTATACGGAATGTTCTTTGAAACGTTGGATATGCCGGTCTGCCCGTTTCCCGTGCGAGCCGGTCAGGCCGGTGTATCCAAATAATAGGATCTGCCAAACATAGAAATGAGAGGTGTAAAGAATGAAAGTATTGATCACGGCGAGAATAAAAAAAGAAGATATTTTATTGAAGATATCGGAAGCGGAAAACAAACTAAAAAGCGCAGTGCCTGCAACGGGCGGACACAACATAGCGTTCTTAGTCGATCGGGAATGGCAATTTGCGGAAAACAATCTGGCGGGAAGATTTCGCATATATGAAGATTGCCCCGATGTTCACTTTGGAATGGCCAAATTTGAAATGATTTTCGAAAACGTATGTACCTGCGAATTTGCACAAATTGACGCGATCGCTCAGGAACTTTTCAGCGGCACGAACGGACCCGTCGTGAAAGTTATCATCGAAAAGCCGGTCGAGGGTTTGAACATCGGGAGGATATTGAACCCTGCGTTCATAAACTCGCTCGGTCTTGCCTTGAGATCGCAATCGGGGCTTTCGGTTTCAAACGAACACATGACTTTTGAAGTTACGGACGGTTTTCAGGGGGTCAATACCATCTATCTAAAGAACGCCTGCAAGCTTGGCGACAGGACCATTTTTGACATAAGCAAGGAAACCTCGGATATGATGGACAATATTCTCCTTTTGTCTTTGACCGAAAGACAATCCGGAAGCAAGAAAAATTCGGGAAGCCTGACAAGAAATGACATGGACTGGTGGAATGTTTTTGGCATCAGGGAAAATGGCGTGACATGCCATAGCGGCGAAGGCGGTTCAAAGAGATTTACATCCGAAGCATCAGCATCTTTTAAGACCCTCAAGTTCGGGTTGAATGCATTTTTCAGCGATCAGTTCATTGATGCATTTGGAGATGTCGGGGCGCTGAAAATCGCCAAAACAAAACAACGCAGAAGCTACAACATATCCTGCCGCAATGTGCTCGGATTTGCCGATGCAAAGAGCATATCCGCACAGGTCACGATCTCCAGGAAATTGGGCCTCAACAGGGAATATGCCACAGATGTGGAGCCTGAGGTCATCAGGATATTGAATGTGATGTATGATCACATCGTGAAGAACGGCGATACCAGGGAAGCTTTCGCAGGATTTATCTCGGAGAAAGCCAATGACACGTGCGTGTGCGGACAAAAGTTTTCCGACACCTTGGATCAGGACATTGTCCAGATGGGCTGCATTGGCGAGAAAGTGCACCTGATGCACAGAACCTGCTGGGAAGAATGGAAGGAAAAGAACGAGCCGAAAAAATATGACTGGTATGACAGTTTGTGCCCTGTCTGCGGCGATGACTGCTCTTCCTATCACACGCCCTGGACGGCCAAGAGGCTTGCGTGGAAGAACAGGTGAATGGAAACAAAATAATACAGTCCATTAATATCCATTGAGGATAATAGTTTCAAAATAGGGATATATAAAGTCGCCAAGTAACATGATGTGAAAAGCGACTAATTTTTTTTCTGAGAACTTATTTTTGACAAACATTTTTCCGCATTATATATTTGATTTGGAGGAAAAATAAATGAATAGTGAGTTAACGCTAACGGGATTTATGTTCAAGGCCTTCATGCTTTGCATACTGGTGTTTATGTGGGCCGCGACAAGAGAAATGATGCAATTGGCCTCAAAGGAGAGAATTTTGGCCAGAATCGGCTTATGGACAATGAGAATTTTGATTCTGCTTATGTTCGCGCCATTTCTTTTTCTGGGATACGCTGCTGGTCTAACAGTTTTATCCATCTCGGCTACGGCAATGATGGCAGTGGGAATTTTCGCAGTGATCATGCGCCTCTGTCTTGAGCGATCAGATCGAATCAAGATCCCAGTGTGAATCCAATGACCGCACAAAAAAATCAGCGGTCCTTTTTAATTTTATTGCTATGCCTAGAAACTTTAGACAGGTCTATTCACGACATGCTCCTTTTTCAATTATATCTCTAATTCGCGTGCCTGTCCGCCTCGGGCGGAAATAGGCGAATAGCACGCTATTTGCACCAGACATCTGTTTTTGTGCTGACTGACTTTTCTAGCCTAGGCTAGAAAAGTCGGATAGACATTGTATGTTTCCCTTAACATAGAATAGGAATCAAGGAAGTTCTGTATTCTGTTGTCATTCCTGCCCTGATATACATCAGGATAAACTCCAGCAGGAATCCATTTTATATCGTAAAAACTTGAAAGTGTGGATTCCGTATCCCTCCAGAGGCGGGCAGGCCTGTCCGTCTCCGCCGTCTGGCGGATACGGCGAGGCAAGCCCGTCCTTCGCTAAAGCTTCGGCGAGGCAAGCAAGTTCGGAATGACAAACAGGCAGAGATAATCAATTAAAACAGATGAGAAATTACATCAAAAAACCAAGACACACATAGGACGAATTCCAACCAGCTATCTTTTCTAAAGTCGCAGGCGTAGCCTGCTAAACAGATACGCCCGGTGTTAAGCCGGGGGTATGGTCATTATTTTCGCTTTCAAATAAAAGCCGATGCAGAGTTCGCAGAGTATAAAAAAATACCCGAGAACTGTTCTCGGGTTTTATTGCGTTATCGATAGTTTTTGTTTGTCTGAAGCGTGCAGAGTGGACATGTTGATTTCAAAATGTTCTTCATCTCTTAGGGCAATGTTATGGTACTCATTAGACAGCAAGTTATCTTGCATGATCTTTTCAATACTGCCTCCGGAGACCGTGCCATTGTGCGCTTCATTTTTTGCTCTTTCGAGCATTTCTTTGACACGATTTTCGCCTATTCGCTCTGCATTATCTTTTATGAATCTTTCTACACTTTTTAGCGCGTACATGGCTACCTCTTTATATTTTCCGATCAAGTGATTGGATAACCATATTGAAGCAAAATCATTATCTCATGTCAACAACTTAAATCGGTTCAAGTGAGCGGCATATGTGTAAAATTGATATTGAATATGGTGACTGACTTTTCCAGCCTAGGCTGGAAAATTAGGATTTTTGTGAAATTATTTTATTCCGTTTTGGTCGTTTGTGCAGGTTTATTTAATATTTGTATATATTGCAATACAAATAATTATGTGTTATACAAAACATGGTTCTTTTAAAACCAGGAGAGGATAAAAAATGCAAGACATAAAATTTTCAAGATTCAATGCATGGACATTGAAAGATAACAATGAACTTGTGCTGTATAATTCAATGACAGGGGCGTTGATTTTGTTTGAAAATCCGGAATCAGACGAAATTTCAATTGCTTTACAAAATAATCAGGCATTATCCATACCGGAAGATATAAAAAATATTTTGCTTGAAGATGGCTTTATTGTTGAAAGCGGAATTGACGAATTGACAAAAATAAATGATTTGGTTATAAAACGGCAGAGTTTGATTGATGAATATTATTTTTCGATCATGCTGAATTCAGACTGTAATTTCAAGTGTTTTTATTGTTTCGAATCGCATTCCGGAGAATATCTGAACGATACAGTCTCGCAAAAAATTGAATTGATGATGAATAAAATCTCCAAAACTGCAAAAAAAATATCCATAGACTGGTACGGAGGAGAGCCGCTTCTATCATTCGATAAACTGCGCGATTTGAACGGCAAATTCATGGAAATATGCAAGGAGGATAATGTCCAATACCGCACATCAATTACGACCAACGGCTATCTGCTGACTCCATCAGTGATCGAATATTTAAAAACCATACCGCTTTCTCATCTGCAAATTACGCTCGATGGTCCGGCTGAAACTCATGATGTATGCCGGCCGTTGAAAAATGGAAAGCCGACATTTGATTCAATTTTGGAGAACATAAAAATGGCGGTCGATCAGAAAATTGAAGTGATGATCAGGGTTAACATGACAAAAATAAACATCGATCTGATATCGAAATTATATAAGGCCATTGAAACGCATGGCTTAAAAAATCGAGTTCAGATCATGTTGCGGCCGGTTGTTTCATCATCATCAAATCCATGCGAAGCGCATTGTCTGCCCGAAGATGTTTTGGCTGGCAGAGCGGCGGATATTTATAAGCAAGCGGCTGAAGATGGCTGGATCGTTTTTCCCAACGTCGATAAACTTCAGTGCATGGGTTTTTGCCATGCTGAATTCCCGGGAAGATTCATAATAGACACACGCGGAAATCTTTATAGATGCGGAGAACTGTTCACTCCGGAGGAGGCGATTGGCAATATATCCGAAAATGGCGAGCTGGTCCTGGATCAGGATAGATCGAAGCAGTTTATAGAAAAAAACCCTCTTAATTTTCCGGAGTGTAAAGATTGCAACATTATGCCGATATGCATGGGCGGATGCAATTTGAAAAGATTCCGGAAGGGAATAAATTGCTGTGATGAGTTCAAGTATGTCTTGCCTAAATTTCTGGAAGTGCTAGTATTAAACCAAAATAGCATTGATAAAAATGCTATTTGCGGAGGTGATATGCATGAAAAGAATTAGAAAAGCGTTAAAGACAGGAGTTGCAATGCCCGATAGCTCAACAAGCAAATGCTGCAGAGGCAGATAAATGAAAATTATGATCAGTGATTATAAATTATGTCGCTGATTTTTTTTTATCGATCATAATCGCAACTTGGGTCAGATGCTCGACGGTTTTTTCCAATTTATCCATATATCTGCCATGTTTGCCTTTTAGAAGTTTGCTTTTTTCGAGAACTGATTTTTCACAAAAGATATCGAGATCCCACAGAAGAAGATGCATTAATTCATGAACTATGACCTCTTCCTCGTCCAAGAACGGATCCTTGGTCAGAAACAATATCGCAGTCTTTTTCTTGGGATTAACTTTTATATCTCCGCTTTGCCTGTAGTCTTTTCTCGTAAAGTCCACAAATTCCAAAGATAGTCTCCAGTCGTTCAAAATAAGATTCTTCCGCCATTTCTCAAGCAATGTGTTAAGTTTTTTTGGGCAGAAGCCTTTCTTTTCGTGATTTTGCATAATTTTGATCTGATTTGTTATATGTCCCTATCTTATCATATAAACGGAATCACACAAAAAGAGACAAATATTTCCAACATCAGAGCTTTCAAGAAAGAATTCTTGGAATTAGTTTTCCAGGCATTACAAAGAGATCAAGGGAGTCCTTCGCAATGCTAATTTTATTTCGGCGATATAACGGAGCATCTGCAGCGCCTGTTTGTTGTTGACTTTTAGTTAAACATCGGCTATTATGTCATGTCGTGTTCTTTATTCAAGGGCTATTTGGTGCGCGAAAGTCACGTCAAGTTTGGCTTGTCGTCAGTTTTGTGCCTCAAATTCGGATATCGGGGCCATTGCAATGGAGGAAAAAATATGTCAGAAAAAAAGGACATGGGTCCTAATTTTGAACTCGCAAGAGAGAGAGAAGTCAAAGATGGAAATTCCGGACTTCCGCAGGGTGCCATAAAATGCACAGACGCAAAGATCAATGAATTGCTGCAAAAAATGCATATTGAAGAAATCCGTTTTTATAATGATACGAATCAATGTATCAACGGCGGATTGTTCGCTTTGAAAGGCTATGAAGCTGAAGAAAGCGACATTGGAAATCAAATATTCAACGGACAGCTTGGCCCTGAAGTTGAAGGGTATCGCTGGTATCGCGGCCTGGCGATCAGAGCTGGAGGCGCAGGGAGAGTGTTCATTTTTGCCGGTGCGATGCAACCGTGGCGCGAAGGAGGTTCTCCGGATTACATTGTCTATTCAAGAGGCCATTTATCCAGGGAAGAGATCTGTAAAGTTGTGAGCGCATACTGCTCCGGGATCTTGTCTTACATAGCGAAACAGCGATTTGAGATGAAGAAGCGAATGGCTAAATTTGAAGCCCATGAAGCGTATAAAAAGGCAAAGGAAAAGGGCGCAAATAATATGGATGCATTAAATGTCTATAACAAGGCATACGATGCGGCCATGAATAAAAAATAAGTCATCAAGGGAAGTACCACAAGGTTCTTCCTCTTTTTTAAATATCTGACCCCTTTTTATTTCCGGCTCGAAATTAGAATCAGATCTCAGAATAAAAAAATGAACTTTTTCAAGGCCATTATTTTAATTAATTTTGATTCCTTGGGACATCAGGGACAGTGTCTGGGATTGGTTTTTGCGTCTGGAAAACATACGCCTATTTGTCATGGCGATTAGGCATTTGAGAGATTTGTGGTATAATAAATAAGGTCATTTGATGTTGCGCAAAAATTTTCAAAAACCTTAATCATTAAAAAAATGAACAAAAAAATAATCATTCCGGTGGCTATTGTCTTCGTGGTGGCAGTTTTGGGCGGAGGCTATTTTTATTGGAGCCAGAAGAGTCAAAACCAAAAACCAAAAGTCGTCGAGACGCCCGTCGCTGACGAATCAAAAAAAACTGACGATGTAAAAAAAGAAGATGCGACAACAGACGAGGTAATAACGGATAGCGCCACAAAGGGGACTCTTCCCAGCATCCAGACGAATCCGCTTGAAGAAAAACCGGACCTGAATCCGGTCGACAAGACCAACCCATATAAAGACATCAAGACCAACCCTTTTAAATAAGGCATCTTTGATTCAAGTATCGTTTAAAAATATTTTCACTTTTTTCTCATTTCAAAATTATGAAAACAAAAATTTTAACCGTCCTGTTTGTAATGTCATTCGCGGCGTGGGGAACGCTTTCATACGTGAAGAGCGTGTTTGGAGAAGGAGTTGATGATGCGAATATCAAATATCCGATAACGGAGCTGGGCGGCTGTGCGGATAAGGCGGCGTGCGCCACTTTTTGCGACAAGCCGGCCAATATGACGTCGTGCCTGGATTATGCCGAAAAGAGCAACATGATGTCGAAAGAAGAAGTTAATGTTGCAAAAAATTTCATTGCGGCGGGAAGCGAAGGTCCGGGCGGATGTAAATCGAAAGAGTCCTGCGAAAGCTATTGCGACGACATCAGCCGCATTGACGAATGCGTGTCCTTTGCGGAAAAAAATAATCTGATGCCGCCGGATGAACTTGCACAGGCAAAAAAGATCCAGGCTGCTATCGCCCAGGGCGTGAAACCTCCCTCTTGCGGAAGCAAGAAACAGTGCGATGACTATTGCGAGCAGCCGGATCATATGGAGGAGTGCATCAATTTCGCAGCGCAGGCGGGATTCATGAATGAAAAGGAAAAAGCCGATGCCCAGAAAATGCTTGCGGCGGTCAAAAAGGGAGCGATACCGCCGCCATGCAAAGGAAAGGAAGCCTGCGATGAGTATTGCAGCGCTCCGGCTAATCTGGAAACCTGCACGAATTTTGCCATTGCGGCCGGATTTATGAGCGATGAGGAGCAGGGGCAGGCGCAAAAAATGCTTCAAGCCGTGAAGAAAGGAGTGAATCCGCCGAAATGCCGGGGAAAAGAAGAGTGCGACGCATATTGCGGACAAGACGAGCATTTTGAAGAATGTCTTAATTTCGCCGAAGCCGCAGGCATGATGTCCTCAGATGATGCGGTCATGGCCAGAAAGACCAAAGGCAAGGGGCCTGGAGGGTGCAAGGGAAAAGAAGAGTGCGAAGCGTTCTGCCAGGATCCCGGCAACCAGGAAACGTGTTTCAACTTTGCCAAGGATAATGGACTCATATCCGAAGAAGATATGAAAAAGATGGAAGAAGGAAAGCAGCAAATGCAGCAAGCCTTTCAACAAATGCCGCAGGAAATGCTTGAATGCCTCAACACAGAACTTGGAGCCGATGTCGTGGAAAAGTTAAAGGCGGGAACGGCGATGCTTTCAAAAGATATAGGAGACAAAATGGGTCTTTGCGGCCAGAAAATGGGGCCTCAGCAAGGAGAAGCCGGAATTATGCAGCCGGGACAGACAGGTCCGGGCGGATGCACGAGCCAGGAAGAGTGCAAGACGTATTGCGAATCCCATCCGGATGAATGCCAACAATTTCAGCCGGGTCCGGGAACCGTAAATCCGGGTGATCAAATGATGCCTCTGCCATCAGGACCGGGAGGTTGCAAGTCGCCGGAGGAATGCCAGACTTATTGCACAAATAATCCTGCGGAATGCCAGAATTTTGCACCGGCGCAGCCTCAGCAGCAGCTGCCGCCGCTTCCCGCAGATTCACAGCAACCATCTTATCCGACAGGCGAGGGCGAAAATCTTCCGATAGCACCAACCGGTCCGGGAGGATGTTCAAGTCCGGAAGAGTGTCAGGTCTACTGCACAAATAATCCCAGCGCTTGTCAGAATTTTGCGCCGCCGCCACCGCCCGCTTCGTCCACTGCCCCTGCACCAGACTCCCAAACGTTTCCCTCTGGCGGATCAGGTCCTTATCCCGAAGGCGGAACTCAGCCTCCGCCCGGTACTGCTCCGACATATGACCAGCCTATAAATTATACAGCTCCGCAGCAACCGGAAGGATACACTCAGCCTTTGGATAATTCTCAGCCGCCTGCAGATGGCCAATTTATGCCGCTTCCTCCGCCTCCTCCTCCCTCAGAGACGCTTCCGGTGCTAGGTTATAATGCGATCTATATGTTGCTGTCAGGAGTTCCCAGGGCGGTGTTCTCGCTATTCTTCAAATGAAATTATTAATT
>Ga0172379_10010352_pt1 | contig 11296 bp, 21 predicted proteins | sample GrowelOW334metaG_FD_119756 | JGI IMG/M metagenome (GOLD analysis project Ga0172379, IMG submission 119756) | Groundwater microbial communities from an aquifer near a municipal landfill in Southern Ontario, Canada - Groundwater well OW334 metaG | ecosystem: Environmental > Aquatic > Deep... | reverse complement strand
TTTACCCAATAATTGCTGTGATTCATTTTTGTTGGTTTCCTGATGTTTGATAAACAGATAAGGATAACCATTCTTGTCTTTCACCAATTCAATTGACGGAATGATAAAATTATCAATCAATTCCTTATATCCGTTCTTGATTTCGTGAGGATACATTGATTTTAAGATTATTTTTATTGCATCTTGCTCAATCTCCGTATCTCCCGGAATATTCAATAATTCAGGGTTTGCTTCTAATAAGAAGTGGTACATCATTAACGCCCTGAATATAACTCCAAACTGTTTAGAGCTACATTCCGTAAGGCGAATAGTCGTGTTGTAAATGGTTTTCCCATCGACAACTTTTTCCGTTGTTTTTTCGATACTTGTCATTTTATTAGATTTTTTATTGTGTATATCCGTCCAACTAGGGTGAATAAACGTATTACTGATATATCACGTTATGTGGCATTATCTGTCCCCACATTCAGAGTGCCAATCTCCATATAACAATTCAATCTGCTCATAATATTTTTCGGGCTTTTCTTGTTCAAAATCTTGTTGTAAATTATCACCTATAATAGAATCCTTTAAAGCATAATTAAAATCAGAAAACTTAACCATGTATCCATTATCTGTTTCGTTATCTGAAATCAGTTTATCTACATAGTTTTTATCTAAATTATGGCTTTCAATTATACATTTTACAACAATATTTATAGCCTTTTCATTTAATAAAGTTCCTGCTGAATTGTCAGAAGCAGATTGAATTACTTCATCGGTAAAATATTCTAACATCATAATAATAACGCCACATAACACATAATATAAAATAGCTGGGTGTTATCGGACTTTTTAGCCAGCTTGCTACCTGTTAGTTTTCTGGCGTGGGATAGGTTAGTAGCTCCGAATCCCAGCCATTTCATATTATAAACGTTAGCAACAAGGCTACATTTTTATTAAATTTCTAATTTTAGTTAGAAAAGGAGTTTTGATTTTATAAATGAATCCACATTCGCATTTAAACACTTTTGTAAACCTCATTGCATAAGCATGATTACAGTTAGGACAATACTTTACTCCTAATTGAACAAATATATACGGATTATAATCTTTAAAAGGCTCAGTTATTTGATATAACCTATACCACTTTGTTTCTTTTAAAACTTTTTCCATTTTTATTTCTTTTTTAATTGTTGATATCACGTTAGCGGTAATTTAAACCACAACCACCAAGTTCTTGAATTGTATATTTTTCAAATTTAGTATGTCCGAATCCAAAAATTTCTACTCCTTCACTGTTCATCATATCATTTTCAATATCTGCAATGCCATTATATACTTTAGTTAATAAATAGTCTTGTTTCTTCAATCCAAAATCCCCGTCAATGCAATGCTTTTTATATTCTTCAAAACTTTTGTGAATTACTTCATTATACTCCATTCTTTTTTCTGCATTAACAACCACACAATAAAATTTATTAGGAATAGTAGTAATATTTTGATTAGCCAAGCACTTAATTACATAGTCTAATAATTTTGGATTATTTTTTAAGTTCTGTAATTCATCCAAAACCTTTTCACAAGAAATTATTTCATCATAATCAAAAAACTGTTCTTTATAAATTTTATCTTTTAATTGGTTTAAATTTCCAGTACAAAGAGCAGGAAACAAACTACCGCTAACACCAGCTATATTTAATTGCTGTGTTTCTGCGTTATTCGAGTTTTGTTCTTCTTCATTCATTTTGTTTTTGTTTTTAGTTGCTGATATTTACTTGTTAGGCACAATAAATATTACTTCTTTATTTGTATTTCGTAATTCTCCCAACTATTGCCGCTAGTGTCAATATAACCACTTGGATTGCGTAATTCGCAGCCTTTCTCTTTTACAGCATCTAAGAATATTTTCAATGCTTTTTGCTCAAGGGAACTGTCTTTTTCGTAATGTCTGAATTTTATACAAGGTCTTCCGTTGCTATCTAAGTTTAATTCAAATTCTGCTTTCATTGCTCGTAATTTTTACAGATACCTAACATTGTGTTTTTTTCATTCCACTACTTTTTTACCTATAATATCACGATATTCCCAATAATGGATATCTTTTATTTGTTCGTCAATCCCACTAATTAAACGAGTGAGGTCATCCATAGATTTTCTTTCTTCACGCAATAATTTGATCAATTTTTGCGCTCGTTCTTTTTCGCCATCTTCATAATAGGGTTCGCTAATTTCTATAATATTGTATCGCACTTCATTTATCTCGAAAAAAGGATGTCCCTCTAATGAAAAAGGTAGCTCGCCGACAAGGTGCGAAAGTGCCCTTGGATTATCACGATCATCGGCATCAACAATAAACCATTTTTTATAGGGTTTCATTTTATATTTTTTTACTATTCAAAGATTCTTTCAATCCACGGAATGATATGTTGATACGTAAACCGTTCGTGCGCTTGGGCATAGGCTTTAATGCCAATCGTGTCCAGCCGGGTCATTTTATCTTTATTTTCCTCACTCCCGGTTATTTCTTTTTTTTCTTCAATAGCTGCGGATACTTCCGTTACCCAGTCGGCCTTTTTCTCAATCAGGATTCCTGTTTCTCCCGTTTTAATAAGCGGGAACCCGTCACCCATGTAGGGAGTATCTTTAAATGGGGCTATACTGGTAATCAGGCAGGGAATACCCATACTGGATGCTTCGATATATTTCTGATAATTCTTGCTGGTCAGGGTGAATTGCTGATCTTCTGTTAGTTTGACCGGCAGTAGCATACAGTCGAATTGATATTCTGCCAGTTTTTGATAATACTGATAGAAATTGACTGGCGGTTTATAATCAACCGGTATGCCCCGGAAAGTATCACGCATCCCTTTCCCAAAATCAGCTATACCCCTCCATCCGAATGATAGGATTTCCAGTTGATCCCTGTATTTACCCTTGAGGGTAATTAACTGATCCCGGATGCAATTCAGATCATCGGCATGGGTCGGATTAGCTATCATCCCCATACGAAACGTAGGATGATCTATACTTGGACTATCTGAATGGATGATCGGGTCAATGATTTCCGGGAAGAAACCGCAAGGCATGACCTCTATGGTGGTTGGCGAGCCTTGTAATTGATCTTTTAACTCACTGAATAGAAATTCTCCTAATGCCTGTTGGGTGATCAGTACGATGTCCGCATACCGCATATTTTCGATGATGGTATCCTTGGTTTTCTGACTTTCATATTGCTTATACCCCGGATAACCAACCGGCATACGAAGAAAGTTAGTATCTACACAATACACAATCTTGATTCCGGGCTTCATTTTGCGTATCACTTCCCAGATTTCCCACATATTCTTTCCATCTCCCTCTTCGTCTTTTTTCTCGAAAATAAAGAATGGGAACACCATGTAGTCGCTGATCGCTATAAAGGTATCCGGTATCGAGATTCCGCTAGAATAATCATCCATCTGGTTCTTGACAATAAAATCCCGGATGGCATACAGGAAGGCGCGGTGAGTTTCGCTATACAGGTTCATAGCCAGTGCCGGATAGATCATTTTATAGACCGATTCCCCGGTCAGGATCGGGCAAATGAACGTGACCGTCACATCCGCTTTTTTATCATAGAAAGGATAATTTTCCGGGAAGTCTGATTTTTGTGTATCGGGATGCAATAACTGGTTATCCCGGATCAATTTTAATAAGTCAATTTTTTCGTCTGTCATATTTGTGTAGTTGGTCAACATTACAGGTTACATCGGTGGGTATAAAATCAATATTTTTCTTCGTATTATCCAGTGCAAGCCTTACCAATTCAACGGTATCGCCTTCTCTTTTTTTCACTACATACCACCCGCTTTGACCTTCATTCTCCACGTTCAGCCATGCGGGTTCTCCCTTCTTTAATCGCTTTCGGAACCGCTTATCGCTGAAATGGTCGGATAGTATGATGGCGAACATGATCACTACGGCAATACCAACAATAACACCGGCAATCTTCAAAAGAGGTATCAGCAAGTCGTAAACATTTTGCATCACTTCAGTTTTTGGAAAATAAACTCAGCCCGTGGGTTCGTTCCGTAAATCTTCATCACGTCTTTCATGTGGCACACACGGCTATCGTTGGTAAATAGAACGCCTTGTAAAGCATCGAAGTAAATCTTTTGTGTATTGTCCGAAATATCGGGTTTTTTGTATGATATACAATCCCGCCCGATAAGATGATCTGCTTTTCCCTTTTCGTCAAACTGGCTGGGATCGGGAAAACGTATAAAGCCTTAATCACAATCACTCCACAATCCCACGGTATGAATCCTTTGGGTAACTGCTGTACGGCTATCCACGCAATCGCATTTTCCCCAGCCTTTACTTTCGGGTCTGCATAAGCGAATTGTCGTTTCCCGGTTTTTTTATTAATAAACCCATCCCGGCTGATCCGGGTGCTTTGTTTATGCTTTGGTTCACCGGGAAAAACCAGCATGATCTGATCCGGCAGTATGGCTTCGGCAATAGTCATGAGTTCTCTTCGGTTATTATATGTTTTTATAGCCAATTAAAAAGACCGCACAAATCCGAATGATAAACATCCGAATCGAATATCGTCATCACTTTCTCCGTTTTTAAACAGATATTTACGACCAAAAATCCCCGTAACTTCAAACCCATCAGGGATTAAATTGTACCATTCTCCGGGGAATAAGTAATGAAATTCACCTTCTTTCAGATAATTGTCGTCGTCATCTTTGCTTTCTTCATAATTTGACCATTTTCTGACACCCATTTTCAATAAAATTTCGGCAGGACAAGTTTCAATAAGTGCCTTTAATTCTGATGAATTATTAGGTTTAAAATCAATAGTTAACTCATATTCACGCTCAAATTGCGGTGTTATTATGTTTATTGTTTCTCCTTTTTTGGCTCCGATAGCTTCTAGTAATTCGTTTACATTATTTACTATTTTCATTTCCCATTTTTTTAGTTTTATCCACCACGTTTTTTGCTTTTTGTGATTCTTCCTTTCACGTCTGCCTGTCGCTCATTGTCGATGGTCAACTTTTGGGCATTCGGTTTTCGTTTTTTAATACTAATTGAGCAATTGGCTTCACAATCCTTTTCATCAGATTGGGGAATATAATAATTAACAAAAGGCTTCTCGCTACTTGCATTAAGCGATAATCGCAGTAGAAGATTGGTATCTACTACATCTTCTGGGATAAGTGTAAAATTTACCCACAATTTCCCTTCACTAATGTTCATTTTCATGACTAGTTTCTTTAATATACTTTATGACAGAACCAAAAATATCAAGGGAACCCTTTATACCCCCTAACTCCATTGCAATCTTTTCTATTGCCGATGGGCATTGCATATCAAGTAGAAAAGCATCACGTAAAATTCGATTGTGTTGAATTTTAACGGCGATCTGTAACGCTTCCAACGGGGTGATAGCCCATTGTTCTTCTAATACTGCATTTGCTAAATCCGAAACTTCTCTTACTAAGTCTTTCATGGCTTTGATTTTTTGAGTTTCCGGGCAAGTTTACTAGCCGAACGAAAGGCTTTATGTTCATTGGTTTTGTAAAAGTCGCCTTCACCTTCTTCCAGTGGTTTCCCTTCTTTACCACCAACGATCCGAACTTTCCAGTAGGGGATATTGTCGGTTGGCTTAAAAACTACGGCATTGCCTTTTCTCCAAAGGATACCTTCTTCCGTAAATCCTTTTTTGTAAAATGGTTTCATAATTTTTGAATTTATCTTTTAGCGTTGGTAAAGATATTTATCGAATGCAGCATTCTCAACTAGGGCGATAGCGTTTTTCTTGACCCGATCCATGACATCAATTAGGTGCTTCATTTTTACTTTTTCGTCTTCAGAAAGTTGTCCAATCACACAAGACGTATTTTCTGTAAATTCGCACACATCTAATTCGTTAAGGTTATGTGCTTTAACATAGTTTGTGAATGCGTCACCTACCAGCACAACGCCCGTTAATTTTACCACACCATCTTTAATTTCATGTGTTCCCAGAAAGTCATTAGCATCTGTTCTGATAATTCTCAATGCGTCAATGTCAATTGCTTTTTTTGTTTCCATTTTGTTTACTTTTTAATGATTTTATTCAGTAAGATATAACATTCCTTTATTTTCAATTTCCTTAAAAAGTGTATTCCCGCTAGGTGTAATAGCATACGCTAAAAATACTTCCGGCATACTGGCTAATTCAGCCTGAACAATAGCAATCTGCGCTTCTATCCAGTCTTTAATGATTCGCCAAGATACCCGGATCGCCTGATCTTCGGTCAGCATTTTCCGGGGTATTTTGGGGTCGGATTTCATGGCTTTCAGCACCCCCTTGTAATTGGCTGGTAAGGAATAGCCAACCATTTTCCCATTGAGCATCAGGCAAAAGGTAACTGCCTTTGGGTACATACCTTCATAGTCGGTAACTATCTTGGTCGCTCCGTTTTTAACCAACACTTGCTGAATCTCCATAATGGTTTTTTCAGCTTTGATCTGGGTTGTATAGTTCAATATTGGCATCTTGTTTATTTTAGAAAAAACCCGGCTTTCTGTTGTCCCCCAATTGATTACATACTCACCGGGTTAACACATCACACATGACACATCAACTATCACATCAAATTACCTTGTTCGGGTTGTTTGTTAGGATCATTATTTACGGCTCCTGTTACGGGTTCTGTTGTAATCGTCTGCGTGGACGCTGGCTGCTGGTTATCGGTTGCTACCGTTTGCTTGCCGCCCTTCAGCTTATCGTTGACCTTTCTTGCCTGTTCTGTATTCAATTTATCCCCAAATACCTGATCCGGGCTGGTATCACCATCTTTGAACGCTTGCATCAGGTCAATGAGCTGTATGATCTGATCTTGTTTGATCTGGGTCAGTTGGTTGAATTTAAAGAATGTAAGAACCTTGGCTTCATCAATTCCGTAGTTTTTCTCCATGAGTAATAAAACCTCTTTCCTCTTTGCAATCAACTTATCTTCAGTAGTCAAGTCTCCGGTAATTTTACGCCTAGTAGCATCATAAATCCCTTCGACAATTGATTTTGGAATAACAGAAAACACACTATTACGGAAAGCAACAGCCATACCCGCATTACCGGTAACGCCAATCATATCGTCATTAAACCGAATCCCGTCTTTATTCGTGATCCGTTTTCGGACTTCCGTTTTAATTGCAAGATTTGTTTCTAAATCCCAACAGACCGCTTCACATACAATAAATCGGTCTTCTTCACCTTTTACCTGCTGGCTGATCCGTAAGTTACCCCAGCATTGAGCCAATATACGGGCAAGATGAACACTTGGGCCGGGTATGTTTTTACCGGCACGTGGCACAAGATAACCGCACGTCTTTGCCGTACCCTCGCTCATGGTTGCTATTGCCTTTGCGTTTTCAAAGGACTTTAAAATACTCCGTGGGAACTTTTTAGCTGTTGCCACCTGTACATCAAATTCACCGGATACTATTGGGGCTAATGATTCAGCCTCAACTGGTTTTTGTTCGACCAATTCAAATTCATCATATTCTTCCATTGTATATATTTTTTAATTTGCATTACTCTGAAAAGTGTTTAAAATGCGGGCAACCTAATTTAGCGGTATTGACTTTTGGATTTCTAATTTTACAAATTTTTTCTTCTTTACAATATCCACAACCGATCTGATTTTCTTTCAAACTATAATCAACGGGTTTTAGAACAGGATTAGTTGCAATATCTTGATTCATAGTTTTGTTATGTTTACTCCTTTTCATTATTCAATTAGCTTTTTTCTTTTTTTCAGCTTTCTCTTTTTCTTCCATGATATTTTTACCAGAGGGAACTGTCTGTTTTAACTGACAGGGGAATCTGGATTTTTTTAGTTGTTAATATTTGTTTATTCAAAATAATGTTATATCTTTGATGTTCTGATAACATATCGAAATGAGTGTAAGTAAAAATACAAGCGCAGTTTTTAATATCAAGTTTCACTTGGTCTGGTGTTCTAAATACCGATTGAAAGTATTGACTGGTGATGTAGAAAACAGGCTGATGGAACTTTTGCATGAAAAGGCAAAGTTGCTTGATATTGAAATAGAAACTCATGAAGTAATGCCTGATCACGTTCATTTGTTTCTGACTTGTCATAATACCAATCTTAGCCCTAACAAGATTGCGGCACAATTGAAAGGATATACTTCTTATCAATTGAGAAAAGAGTTTAAACAGTTGACTACCCGTATGCCTTGCCTTTGGAGCAGATCGTATTATATTGGAACCATAGGGCATATTTCCGAAGAAATGGTTAAGCATTACATCGAAAACCAAAAGAAGCGTTAATTGATACGGAATTTCAAATATCGTCTTTATCCTACCAGCAGTGAGATTAGTCGCATTACAGAACAACTGACGGAAGCCAGACGTTTGTATAACGCTGCGCTTGAGCATCGGATATGGGTCTATAAAGCGATTGGTGTTTCTGTCAGTTATTACACTCAAGCTGCCGAACTGAAACAAATCCGGGCGGAAGGTATCTGTAAGCTGGCAAACTTTGGTGCTTGCCAATATGTGCTTCGTTCGGTGGATAAGACTTACCAAGCCTTTTTTAACCGAATCAAGCGGGGTCAGAAGGCCGGATTTCCACGGTTTAAGAACGCTAAACGGTATCGAACCATCACTTACCCTTCGTATGGTGACGGGTGTAAGCTGAATGGGAATCGGGTCTATTTGCAAGGGATCGGTGACATCAAGATTCGTCTGCATCGACTGGTTGAGGGTAAAATCAAGACCGTTAGTATTACCGAAAAGAACGGGAAGTATTACGTGGTGTTTTCCTGTGTTGTTCAAGCCCGTCCGCTTCCAGAAGTGAATAAATCGGTCGGTATTGATATGGGGTTGGAAAGTTTTGCCGTTACCTCTGATGGTCAGTTTATTCAAAATCCCCGGTATTATACCCTTAGCCAGAAGCGGCTTCGGGTACTTCAGCGAAGCGTTGCCCGGAAGGTTAAAGGTAGTAACCATCGCAGAGAGGCGGTACGATTGCTGGCAAAGCAATATGAGGCAATCAGTAACCAACGTAATGACTTTTTGAATAAGGAATCTATTAAAATTATACAAACGAATGATACGATCTGTATTGAAGACCTGAATATTAAGGGAATGGCAAGCGGTATGCTGGCCAAATCCGTGAACGATGTAGCTTGGGGTATATTCTTCGGTATGCTTATGTACAAAGCTGAAAACGCTGGTCGAAAGCTGATACGAGTGAATCCCCGTGGTACAAGCCAACGATGCAGCCGGTGCGGTACAACTGTTCATAAAGAGTTGTCCGACCGTTGGCATGATTGTCCTGTATGTGGCCTTAGTATTCATCGCGATCTTAATTCAGCATTAGAAATTTTACGGTTAGGAACTGACCCTTGCCCGGTAACGTGGAACAGTGGTTCGTGCGTGGGGCATATATCCGATTGATTCATCTGTCGGTTGTTCACATTGAAGGTGGTATCGAAACTTTCTTCGGTAAACGTGGCTAACAGATAGCTTTTTTCTGCTTTGTCCAAGGCTTTTACAAAATTTTCAAGATCAACGTCAGGTATATCCTTGGTCTGTTCGTTGTTTTTTGTTTCTTCAGACATTTTCTTGTTTTTTAAATTAAAAAAGTGATCCGGCAGGTTCGTCAAATTGCTTTTTGTCCTCTTTGGGTGGTTGCGGTTTAGGTTCAGGTTCAGGTTCAGATTCGGGCATTGCTTCCGATGGTATGGTAGGTGTGACAACTTCTTCACTCTCCACCGAAACGATAGTCTCTTTCTTTTTGAAGTTGGGCTTTGATTCGGGTATGGAGCCTTTCACGTAAGTTTCCGGCTCGACCAACTGGCCTTCTACAATATAAAAGCAGCCTTCTTCGCTTTTCTGTGGTATTTCATCCACCACGGATAGGATCAGTTGGATATCATTTTCAATCGCCCACTGGTGCAAAGCAACCTGACCCTTCTTGTCTATGGATTCGCCCCGGTCAATAAATATGGCTCGCAGGTCTGGGGTCATGGCAGCACACAATTTCAGCGATAACGTGATTTTTTCGGCATCTGACAGGTTTTCGGTATCAATGTCATTATAATAGACACCCATCTGATCATTTTCCGGGTCGTATTTGATAGCCAATCCATCCACACGGGTATTGATGGCGGCAAGGGTTTCCATTTTCTGATTCCTCAGCTTATTGATTTCGTCCGTCAATCGCTGATATTCGAGTTGTAATTTTTGCTTCTCCTGTAACCGGTTCAGATAGGCGGTATAGATTTTAGCCTTCAGATTCGTAGCTTCGTACTTCTGGATTTCTTCGTCAATGGCATCCGTTGATTCATATTCCGGTTTGGTAATGGATAGGGTGTCGAACACCTTTTCCGGCTCCACTTGTGGCATTTCCTTGATCCGGTTCAGGTAATCCGAATATAGTGCCATAAATACATCCGCTTGCTTCAGTAGGCATTCTTTGTGGTAAGCATTTATAGGTTCTGCATTTCGGATATTTTCAGCCGTTTGCTTTACGGCATCTGCACTCACTTGCAGCTTCGTGATTTTGGCGGCATTCGCCCGCATGATTTCATTGTACTGGTCAATTTCGACCTGTTTTGCTTTCCGGGTTGCTTCCCATTCCCGATCCTTACCGGCATTCCGGTCGGTAATTGCCCTTCGCCTTGCTTTGATTTCGGTCAAATCGACTTCTTCCACCCGTTCCGGTTCAGCAGGTACACCAAATTCCCTGATCCTTCGCCCGGTATATAACCGGTCTGATTCCAGCGTGGAAAGCTCCAGATCAATCAAGGTAAAATCAATCCCATACAACTCCATCAGGAACCTCATTTTTTCCAACGGAGTCTTATTGATGAATGGAAATGGTGAAATTGAGAGCAAATTTATCATTGTACTTAGAAAATCTTGCACCCTGCCCTTTAAAATTTCTCCATTTTTATTCGTAACTTTTAATACGGGTTCTTTGTTAGGATAAAATTCACGGTAAATTTCAAAATCGCCAATTGTGCCGACAATTTTTAGTCTTTCTGCATCAGGATTAATTGCCCCTTCTTGTAGATATTTTTTACCGCCGATAAGCACAGCTAAAGCCTCTAAAAGTGTTGTTTTGCCCATTCGATTCCTACCAACAATTTTAATCAGCCCCTTGTCAGAAAACTTCATCCCAACAGCTCGTATTTTTCTCATTCCATCAACCTGCAATCCTATTAATTTATAATAGGTAGAAATTTGTTGTCCCATATTATTGTGTATTAGCGTATTCAAATTTGTATCCCTCTTTTCTGGTTC
>Ga0172379_10010351_pt1 | contig 11297 bp, 10 predicted proteins | sample GrowelOW334metaG_FD_119756 | JGI IMG/M metagenome (GOLD analysis project Ga0172379, IMG submission 119756) | Groundwater microbial communities from an aquifer near a municipal landfill in Southern Ontario, Canada - Groundwater well OW334 metaG | ecosystem: Environmental > Aquatic > Deep... | reverse complement strand
ACGTTGCACGACCGCAGCCCGGCTCCAGCTCCATTGGCGTGGCCATCGACGTGGCTATGCTGCCCGCCAAAATCGCTACGAAGCCTCTGAGCTTCTTCGCCGATTGGGCAACCGAGTCCGCGGACTGCGTGCGCTCGCTGCTTCGCTGATGAACGCAGGGTGCCGGAGGGCGATCAACACATACGCTGTTGTTGGTCGCCCTCGGCACCGCTTCTCCAAACCCGCTCTCTGCTTATCAAAAATCACTATATGACTGTGTGGTCATACTGACGAGATCAAAAGATCGAAAGTGAAACTACATTCAATTAGCACAAGTTGCGTTGAAGGCTTCAGGTTTGAACGCAATATGAGCTAATATTAGAAACATGAGCACTAAGACTCTTATTTATATAGGTATTGCTGTTGGCGGTCTTCTTGGTGGATATATTGGCAGTTTATTAGATCATGGCAATCCGTTTGGTGCATGGGGCATAATACTGTCCGCCGTGGGCGGTTTTGCGGGCATCTGGGCCGGTTATAAAGCAGGAACCAATATCTGACCACATTTGCAATAAAACCCTTTCTGGGCTACTGTAGGACGGTTTGCATATATAAGAACTAACTGTTTATAGGGTATACTTAAGCGTAATGGCGAAAAACTTAGTTATTGTGGAGTCTCCGGCCAAGGCCAAGACGATTGAAAAATATTTGGGCAAAGACTTTGTTGTCAAAAGCAGTTTTGGCCATATTCGTGATTTACCTAAAAAGGGCCTGAATATCGATATTGCCAACGATTTTGAGCCTACCTACGCTATTGCATTAGATAAAAAGAAGGTTGTAAGCGAACTCAAATCCGCCGCCAAAGGCGCCGAAGTCTGGCTCGCAAGCGATGAAGACCGCGAAGGGGAGGCCATTGCCTGGCACTTAAGCGAGGCTTTGGGCTTAGACGCCAAGAAGACCAAGCGTATCATCTTCCATGAAATCACCAAAACTGCTATCGAAGAAGCAGTTAAAAACCCGCGTGTTATCGATCAGAACTTAGTTGATGCCCAACAAGCCCGTCGTATCTTAGACCGACTCGTTGGTTATGAACTAAGCCCTGTACTCTGGAAAAAAGTCCGTCCAGGCTTATCTGCAGGCCGGGTACAGTCAGTTGCAGTCCGTCTTATTGTTGAGCGCGAGCGCGAAATCAAAGCTTTTGAAGCAGACAGCAAATACAAAGTTACTGCTACCTTTACCGTAGAAAAAACTGACCTACCCGCAGAACTGAACACTCGTTTTGAAAGCCTGGATCTCAGCCGTGAATTTCTAGAAGCCAATAAAGGCGCTACCTATAGCGTTGCAGCTGTCGAACAAAGCCCTGGCACGCGTAATCCTGGCGCACCGTTCACTACCAGTACACTCCAGCAAGAAGCCTCTCGTCGTCTTGGCTACGGTGTAAAACAGACCATGATGCTGGCCCAGCGCCTGTACGAGGCGGGTCTTATTACTTATATGCGTACCGATAGCACCACATTGTCTGGCTTTGCGATAAAGGCAGCTGAGGAACAGATTGTTAGCGCCTACGGCAAGGAATACCACCAGGTCCGCCAGTTCAAGACAAAGAACGAATCCGCCCAGGAAGCCCACGAAGCCATCCGACCAACCAATTTTGCTACTCTATCCGCAGGCGCAGATTCCCAACAGACCAAGTTATACGAACTTATTTGGCGCCGAGCCATTGCCAGCCAAATGTCTCCGGCAAGTATCGACAAAACAGAGATCAAGATTGCCATCAGCACACGCACGGAAACCTTCAGTGCTAAGGGTGAAGTACTCAAATTTGACGGTTTCCTCCGTGCTTACGGCGGCGGTAAAGATGATGTTATTTTGCCACCAGTTAAAGAAGGTCAGAGCCTAGTTGCACAGGTCATCAACGCCTCTCAAGTATTCAGTCGTCCACCGGCTCGTTATTCAGAAGCAAGCTTGGTTAAGGCGCTGGAAGAAAACGGCATAGGCCGCCCAAGTACCTACGCCCCGACTATCAGCACCATTCAGGCTAGGGAATACGTCGTTAAAGCAGATTTGGAAGGCGTGGAACGCGAAGTTCAAACCCTAGAGCTCAAAGACGACGCAATCACTGAAGAAATCAAAAAAGAAACCACTGGCGCAGACCGCAATAAATTACTTCCAACAGCACTCGCTGATGTGACCACCGACTTCTTGGTCAAAAACTTCCCAACTGTGGTGGATTACGACTTTACGGCCCGAGTAGAGGGTGACTTTGACGGCGTGGCCGAAGGCAAAGAGACCTGGAAGCGCATGATCAAAGACTTCTACAAAGATTTTCACCCACTGATTGAACAATCTGACAGCATCAGCAGGGAAGAGTCTACCCAGACACGTCACCTCGGTGCCGATCCTAAATCAGGTAAGCCAATCATGGCACGTTACGGCCGTTATGGCCCCATGTTACAGCGCGGCGAAACAGAGAGTGAAGATAAGCCCGACTTTGCACCCATGCCCGCTGACACTACGATTGAAAGCGTAACCTTTGAACAAGCTCTGGAAATGTTCAAGCTACCACGACTCGTAGGCCAAACAGAAGACGGCAAAGACATAAAAGCCAACATAGGCCGTTTCGGTCCATATATCCAGGTAGAGAAGCTGTACGTGTCCATCAAGCCACATGACCCCATGAAGATTACCGAGGAAGAAGCTCGTGAACTGTACGCCAAGAAACTTGAAGTAGAAGCCAACAAGAACATTCAGATCTTTGAAAAGTCAGGTATCAAAATCCTCAACGGCCCATATGGTCCATATGTGACAGATGGCAAAAAGAACGCTCGTATTGCTAAGGATGTTGATCCAGCCAAATTGACCGAAGCAGAAGCCAAAGAGATGATCGATAAAGCACCAGCCAAGAAAAAGTTCGTTCGCCGCCGCAAAACCAAGTAGCGTGCCTCCCAAGACCTTCTCGGCCAACCGGCCGGGAAGCCGTCCGCTTTAGGCGGACGACACGAAAGTCTACTACTCAGCAAAAAACCTAATCTTAACTTCTTTCGGAATCATTGCTAATTTGCGTAATTATGTTAATATTATCAGGCTTTGTTGAGGTTTTGAGACAGATTCTCCCTTTCCAAACGCTATTTGACAAGCAGACAGTACAAGGTGAAACACCATTTCATATACGTGGGTTGATGTTTCACCTTGTTCAAGAGAATTCACAACCACCCCTAGTGAAAAGGCGGTCGCAAATAATGACGAACATGCTCGAACACGACGAGGTCAGGGAACAGGTCATCGATCTGGAAACCCGGATCACGATCTTCCGCAGCAAGTCAGGCAAGATGTGGTACATCGACTACGTCGATTCCCAGAAAAACCACGTCTTCTTGCCGGTCCAAGCTGACCAGGACAAGGGAGGAATCATCCCCCCTGAGGACATGAGACAGTTCAAGGCAGAAGTGTGCCACGGCGAGCCGCGCATTCCCATCGGGATCGTGCAGAACACCGTGAACCGTCTGTACCACAAGGCACTTGAAGACGCCCGCAAGCGTTCGAGCGTTCCGCGTACCACCGACTAGAAAGGCAGTACATGCTACTCGAGAAAAGACTGTTCTTCCGGCTTCAAGAGCGAGGCACCAAGTGGGAGGTCCAGTACACCACCAAGAAGGGAAGCCTCATCACTCTCGTAGTCGAGGCCAGCCGTTCGGGTGACATCTCTCAGGACGTCATGGCTTGCGTCAGGCAAATGGTTTTTGCCGGAGAACGCAGCTCCCACACCATCACCATCGACCGAAGGATCAGTGAGACCTACCACTCAGCCCTGGCTGCACAGCAGAAGCGGTTGCAAGATCACGAAGATCTCATCGCACAACAGGGCTGACAAAGCAGATGGGGGTGAGTGTGTCAATCGGTCTTGCTGCCTTCTGGCCGCTCCGATATTCTCACCCCCGTCTGCTTGTCACACTTCACTCTACGAATGCGTGTTTGTACTGACGAGATCAAAAGATCGAAAGTGAATCCACCTCTGTTATATCATTGTTTTTGAACCCTTAATATGCTATAATATATTTAGTTGTAGAGATTCTACACTACTAGTGTCGCGAAAGCGTCACAGCATCTTAAGGAGTCACATGGGTACCGTCAGCTCTGAGGAAAAGCATATTCTGTTGAATGGCTTCATCCTCATGATCAAGGAGCCACTCCACAACCCTGACGAGCACATGCTCGCAGTAATCTGGGGTTCGGACTACAGATATGGCAAACGAGCCCAGAACATCGATGAAGAACTCGAACTCAGTGTACTGCCCACCTGGCTGTATGAGCTCTTCAAAGAGCGCCACGATGACTGGGTCGAGGAAATGTCGGAGGAGACTCTCCAGCAGTACCGAGAACGTCAGATGACGCATATCGTTTTGGGGCGTGAATGAGCCGGCTGGGCGTCGATAGGGAAGGGCACACGCTCTTATACACCCTCTCGGCGCCGGCCAGCTCCCCTACGACTCTTTAAGATGCAATTTACACACATTCCCCATATAAATTAGACATTTATCCACAATTTGGACAGTGTGCAACAACATTTCGTTGTAATATTTCTAGGCAATTACCCTGCAGGAAAGTCCATTTAGTGCTACAATATGTTTATATTTGTAGGGATATTGACTTAGAGACACTTTTGTTTTAGAATAGTAGTAATATCTCCTGATTAACAGACGAGAGAAGGAAAAGTAATGACCGATACGGCCACCAAAACATTGCCGGTAGAGAAGATCGTTAACGACATTCTTGCCACCATAGACCGCGAGCGTGAGCGCGAGATTATTTCTCGTCGCTATGGTTTATTTGATCGCAAAGAAACTCTAGAGCAGATTGGTGAACTGTTAGGTATTACCCGCGAGCGCGTCCGACAGCTTGAAAAGGCAGTCGTAGCACGTCTTAAGGCTCAAGCAGCAGCCGGCGAGCTTCCTCATGTCTCAGAAGTACAGACTGCCTTGGTCGCCGCTGTAAACGAAATGGGCAAAGTTGCTCGTATTCAAGATTTGAGCGCAAAATTCACTAAAGAAAACACTAAGATTGACCAAGCTCGTGTTGCATTCCTAGCGCAGCTAAGCCCAGAATTGGCTGTTATTGAAGACAACGATCACTTTCACCACGCTGTTGGTGTAACTGCCCACCACGACGAAAACAAGATCAAAGAACTCGTTAGCGAATTAATTGACACCATCAAGGAACACGGCGAACCAGCCGACATCAAAACTATTGCCCAGAAGGCCGGTCACACTGACCCAGAGCACACCAAGGCACTAGCATCTACCTCTAAGCACCTTGCAACCCTTAACAACCGTTGGGGACTTATCAAGTGGCCAATGGTCAACCCAAAGAACATCCGTGACAAAATCTACGTTATCCTCAAGGAACACGGCAAGCACATGCACTTCAACGAAATTTCAGAAGCCATCAAAGACAGTGATTTTAAGCGCAAAGATGTTACAACCCAGGCAATCCACAACGAACTGATCAAAGACAAGCGATTTGTCCTGATTGGCCGCGGCATATACGCCCTCAAAGAGTGGGGTTATAACAAGGGAACCGTTGCTGATATCATTTCTGATGTACTCAAGAAGGCAGGGGAGCCCCTGCACCGTGACGAAATCGTCAAACGAGTGCTCAAGAGCCGCTACGTTAAAGAAACGACTATTCTTCTTAATCTCCAAGGCAAAGACCAGTTCAAGCGCGTAGCCAAAGCTACCTACACCCTAGCTGAAGCTGAGTAGGCTTCCACTATGACCGGGCCATCATTCACACCTTCGGAAAATGAATCTTTCATACATGTCGAAGGATTGTTGAGCCCACACGACCAGCGCCTTGTGCTCGGCTATATTGTCGGTCAACTTGGGGTTAATGCCACATATATCGATGCCACGCACGAAACGCCGCCCGAAAGCCTTGTGACACAAGAACTTGAGCCCAAGTCTATTAAGCTGCCAAAATCTCAGCAAGAGTCCATTCGCCAACACGGGTTTCGATTCAGTGACATCCAGACACCTGATGATATCTTAGTCCGAGAACACTTCGAGGACTTTGGGTCTACCCAATCAGAGGTCGGCGTAGCAAGCGTCATACGAGCCTTCCATTATATACTCGACCAACGTGGTGTTGGACAGTTATTTGCATACAGTCCATCAGGAGCTGACAGTTATAAGTCACAATTCCAGCAAATACGTGAGCCGCAGCCACTTAAGGGTATTGTTATGACGCCTAGGAACAACCTTGACCTCAAACCATACGGTACGAGGCATCTTACGGAACAAGAACCACGCATTATGGCTCGTTATGCAATAACCGCCGGCAGCACACTAAACGCGCTAGAAACCGACGCCATCCATACAAATGACAAAAAGGGCAAATACTACACAGCTTTACGCGAAATTACCCGCCAGCTCAAAAATCAGCTAGAGCAGTAAACCGCTGCCCAATTTTGTCTTTTAAATATAATACTGAACAATTTACGAACATGGTTCATGTGTATGGGTTTTTGGCAGGCAGCACATATTCAATATGTTTATGAAAAACATGCGCTCGGCAGGGCCCGGCCAATATTTAAAATTTTTTGCATGAACGCGGGCGAGTAAAACAAAATTATCATCCAAACCAACGTGGCAGTGCACCAAATCCGAACATAGACGCGATGTCGCACAATGTATATTTTGCGACTCGACATTGTGATTTATAGATGATAACTAGTACGTCTTCTGTAGGGGACTATTTACCTATATACACGTAAATGTAAATATTTATTGCCCACGCGGCTTACAATTACATATCACTTCTCATCTAATCAATGCCACTATACAAAAGTCCCCCGGGTGCATTGTGATGCAGCGCACACGTTGTAAATTACTGTATGTTCATAAGTTATCCACAGCAAGGTCGTGAAAAGTTTTGCTTTTTTGACTTTTCATTATTTTATTATACTTTCCCCTCTTTTCTCTATTTTCAGTGTATTTTTTGACAATCCCCTACTTTTGTATTTTTATATAGTTTTTTTGTAAACATACGTTTTCAAAAGAATGAACATTTTACGAACACGAAGGGTAGCGAAGGGGGCCGGTGTACCCGTGCTTAATATAGTTACTAGATAATGTGGTAATGGTTGGTTGATTACCTATTAATCATTACTGATTAACCATTGAGATTATTTGTAGTAAGCGCGTTCCTCTACCCTAACATCAATATATTCTTTAGGTGCTTCCCTGCTTCCCTCCAACCGTTTCTTAACAGCTAAGAAGGTTCCTGTTTCTGTGCGAGCATCGCCTAGAGTGTTATACCTAATAACATATGGCTCGCCAACGATCCTAACCTGTAGTTCATTTGCCTCCTGTGGTAATGTAACTGACTGAATTGGGATGCTTGTCGCCTGTAACTGCCTAATAACATCGCTGATGAAGCTTACCGTATCAGTTGGTAATATCTGTTTTCCGATGGTCACAGGCAGGCTTGTTTCATCGGTTACTGTAATGATATTTGATAATGGGCTTTCCACTTCGCTTACACGAACTAGGGGCTTGCCATCAGCGCTGATGTAATACGCTCCGCTAGTGCTGCCCAGAATAAATGCTGGGCTAGAAACGGCAATATGCACTACTGGTCTGTGCCCAACTATCGGGATGGTTACAATGGCACTCGCAACCTCTGGGAATTGTTTCTGTAAATTGACGACAATGGGTTCACCATTAAACGTCAGCTTAGATTTGTTGGTAAACGAATTATTCATCTGTTTTGCGATGTACGCTTCATAAACTGAGTTAGGACGCTGTAACGGCTTACCGGTGCTACTAGCGGATACCATAACCCTAGGACGATTATCCAATAAGGAAGCGTAAAACAGGCTTGCGACTATTACTATCAATGCCAGAGTAGTTGGCAGGTGCTTTAGACGTTCAAAGCCACGTTTTTGGCTGGCAGGTGGCTCGTAGCGACCGCGCTGAATATCGGAGCCAGAACGGCTGGCATGGTAAGAAAAAACAGGTGCATTTGCACGGTCGGCTGTCTGTCTGTTCCTACCCTGAGGTTTTTCTTTTTTCTTGAACATATCTATATTTTAAGTATTATCCCGGCTAATTTTTTGGCTGCATCTGACAGGGTTGTTTTATGCAACGTTGCGGCAAGTTCGGCACGCTGGTCGGGGCTGCGCAATAATTGGCGAATTGCCATGCCCAGTGCGTTTGCATCTGTGGCTTCGGGAGTTTCTGACACTACTAACGCAGCATTAGCGGCCGCCAGGGCATCAGCATTTTTCAACTGGTGACCACCAGTCAGAAGGGGGTTAGGGACAACAATAACCGCCTTTCCCTGCACTCCCAATTCTGCAACAGTGTTGCCACTGGCACGGGATACTACAATATCTGCTGCGCCTGTATACATATACATTGGTCGCATAAATTCAATAACTTTGAGCCTGTTGTGGGTGTATTCGCCATAGATTTCTGACTTACCCTTCCCTGTCTGGTGTACAATCCACAGATTAGAAAATTCAGTTAGCAGTTCATCAGCCAACTCAACCACGGCATTGTTTATGTTACTGGCACCTGTACTACCGCCAGTTATTAACAGCATTTGAGACGTTTCAGGGATGCCAAGAGTCTTTTTCATCTCTGCTTGATCACTGTTTGTCACAGACTGAAAATGAGGCTCAACCAAAACACCAACTTGTACGGTATTAGCCGCTGGGTATGTATACATCTTGGCAGGTAGAGCCACGGCGTGAATGGCTGCCCATTTGCCAACTAATCTATTAGCAAGACCTGGCAAAGCGTCTGAATCATGCGTTACGAATGGTTTGTGCCGCATCCGCGCAGCAATACCGACTGGTACACCGACAAATCCGCCTTTCAGAAAAACAACATCTGGTTTAATTTTACCCAACAAAAACCAGCTTTGGACAGTACCAAAGACAAAATAAAACAAATCACGTAGATTGAGAAGATTAGTCTCTACGTCAAAAAAGCGCTTCATCAACGACTCACCGTTATAGCGGCGAAACTTCCCTGCCCAGATAGCATACGTCTGATCAATGTCCGCGTGGCCGTCGGTCAACTCTGGGAACTTGCCGCCACGTTCACCAATATATATCGTCCGTACGGATGGATCCTGCTTCTTTAGCTCGTGCGCGACCGCCAAAATAGGCGTAATGTGGCCGCCAGTACCACCCCCACTGAGGACTATCGTCTTACTCGTGAGTCTGTTAGCGTCGGGTTGAGTAGCCAAAACTAGACCTCCTATTTGCTTGTGGCATCACGCGGCTTTCACTGCCATCGTTAATACCGTATGTCGTGTAACGGGAAATATTAAATACCAGCCCAATTGCTGCTGTAACAAAGATTATACTAGTACCGCCGTAACTTATCAGTGGCAGCGTGATTCCTTTGAGTGGCAATAAACCAATCATAGCTCCAATATTTATAATTGCCTGGGTACTAAGCCACGCCAGAATACCAACTACAACCAAACGCGAGAAGTCGTCTGGTGCCCGTTCAATAATGTTTTTTAAGCGGGTAAAGAATGCCCAGAAAACAACTAGCAGTGCTGTAACACCAACGAAACCGAACTTCTCTGCCAGAATAGAAAATATAGAATCGTTGGCTGCCTCTGGAACATAACCATACGCCTGAGCACCATGCCCCAGACCCTTGCCGATTAAACCACCAGACCCAATAGCAATCAGAGCCTGGCAGGCCTGATAGCCAGATGACTGGCAGTCGCGTTCAGGCTGCAAGAAAGTAAGCACCCTATCCCGGCGGTAACCGCTTGTAGAAATAGCTAGTAACAGAACCAACAATATGCCCCCTATCCCAATCATGATATACCGAGCTGGCAGGCCTGCCACAAACCACATGGCACCTACCATGGCTATAATAACTCCAGTGGAACCAAGGTCGCTTTGCAATCCAGCAATCATGAACGCCATGATTGCAAAAGCGATACCAATGGGCTTAAGCGCCTTTTCCGTGTGTGCTACTTCTTGTCGCTTAATTCGTTCCGTCAAAAATCCTGCAAACACAAAAATAACTGCAAATTTTATCAACTCTACGGACTGGAAAGATAGCCCCCCTAATCTAATCCACCTATGTGCCGGATACTGCTCGCTCACGGGCAAAGCCAGCGCCAAGAGTGTTGCCCCGATAGCCGCCACAATCAGTGGTTTTTGGAGTTTACGCCAGGTACCATATGGGATTGTTGCCATAATGCCAAACGTAATTGCACCCAAACCAATGGCAATCAGTTGTTTAATGACGTAATAGTTCTCGCCGACGTGTCGTTGCACTGCCAGGCCAGGGCTAATAGAGTAAATGACAACCAGCCCAATGACCAATAAGATAGCGCTCAACACCAATAGCATGTAGTCAGGACGGTGGCGGCGCTGTGCCACCCCGCGTTGCATGACTGCAGGCCGGCGGCGCTGCACGTTATCTGCTCCCTAATAAGAACAAGATAAGGCCCAAAACTGCTGTTACTTGCCCAATAATCCAGAAGCGCATTGTAACCTTGGTCTCTTCCCATCCAGATGCTTCAAAGTGGTGGTGTATTGGCGCAATTTTGAAGATCTTTTTACCGTGTCGTAATTTCTTGGAGAGTATTTGAAGTAATGATGATCCAGCCTCAACAACAAACAATAGCCCAATCACAGGTAGAATCAACACGGTGTCGGTCAGCATGGCTACAACACCAAGTGCCGTTCCGAGTGCGAACGAACCGACATCGCCCATGAAGAAACGTGCCGGATGAATATTGAACCAAGTATAGCTCAGCAAGCCACCGACAATAGTCATACAGAATGCTGCCACACCAAAACGTTCTTGTAGCAGCGCAATGACTGCGTACGAGGCAAACGCGCTTGTGGCCAAGCCTCCTGCCAATCCGTCTAGCCCGTCACTGATGTTCACTGCGTTGGCAGTTGCCACAACTACCAGTACAAATAACGGAATAATCAGCCAGCCAATGCCCAAATCTCCGTAGAACGGAATGTTTACACTCGACACATCTAATTTGAAGTAGAAAAACCAACCACCGATAAGCGCAATCAGAGTAGTAAGCAGTAATTTCAGTTTGGAAGGCAGGCCTGCAACGCCCTTGCCTGACCCACGAATATTAATAAAATCATCAAGCAAACCAATAGCGCCTGCTCCGGCGAATGCTGCAAGTGGCAGCCATGTTTCGCTACGTTCAAAGTTAAACAGCAACGTCACAAGCGCAGTGGCAGCAACAAAAATGATTCCAGCCATGGTTGGAATGTGACGCTTATGTTTGGCGGCGTGTAACTTATTGAAAACTGT
>Ga0172379_10010350_pt1 | contig 11299 bp, 10 predicted proteins | sample GrowelOW334metaG_FD_119756 | JGI IMG/M metagenome (GOLD analysis project Ga0172379, IMG submission 119756) | Groundwater microbial communities from an aquifer near a municipal landfill in Southern Ontario, Canada - Groundwater well OW334 metaG | ecosystem: Environmental > Aquatic > Deep... | reverse complement strand
TATCAATTGCAGGCAAAAAGCACCACCGCTAATGATGACCCTGTTTTTGAAGGGGCAAGAATATATCTGAAATAAACAAGAAGAAATAATGGTTTTTCGAAATATAAAAGTAAATTTACTTATCATTCTGATCTTAATCCCAACTATTGTTTGGGCCGTCTCTTCCGGTACAAGCTATAAAATTACCACGGAGATACTAGACGCCGGCGCAGCCAATCTCTCTTCAACCTCCTATCGCGTCCTGGCCAAAGGGCGGGACCGGCAGATCTCTCTTCTTAGCAGTAGCGGTTACATCTTTGGTGCCGGATTCATGAAAAGCGCTTATTTCAGCAAACCTACTCCCATTTTAAATCCGGTCGTAACAGCCATTACGCCAAGCACTGCAGTTAACACCGGAACGGTCGATATCACGAACCTGGCCGGCGCAAACTTTGCCACCGGCGCGACCGTCAAACTTTCTAAAAGCGGAGAGACCGATATTAGCGCGATCAACGTCGTTGTCGTTAGTTCAAGCTCGATCACCTGTACTTTTGACCTAACCGACAAGACCGGCGGTCTTTGGAACATCACTGTCACCAACTCCGACGGCCGGTCAGGCACCCTCCCCTCCGCCTTTAAGATCACTTACCAGGCGCCAACTATTGATTCGATCACCCCGAATAGAGGGACAAATAACGGCGCGGTCAGTATCACTAACCTGGCAGGCAGCCGCTTTCGGACCGGAGCCACGGTCAAGCTCTCAATGACCGGTGAAAGCGATATTACCGGGACAAATATCACAGTAGCCTCGGCCGCCAAGATCACTTGCCAGTTCGACCTGACCAGTAAAATGGTCGGGCTGTGGGACCTCATCGTTACCAATGACGACGGGCAGTCCGTCACCCTCACTAAAGGATTCAAGATCGAAGCGCCACAGGTAGAAGTGATTGGCGTAGTTAAGAACACCCCTAATCCGTTCAACCCTTCGACCGGCGGGACAGTGATCAGCTATTCACTGAGCCGAGATACTCAGATCGAACTTTACATATATAATATTCGCGGCGAAAGGGTCTGGACTTACGCCGCGCCGGCCGGCACCGCTGGCGGGACAGCCGGGGTCAATCAAGTGGCCTGGGACGGCATGACCGCCTTTAAATCATCCGCTTCGGTTGGCGTCTATATCCTGCACGTTGTTGCCAAAGTCGATGGCACAGTCAAGATCCTAAGTAAAACAAAAATCGCGGTGGTAAAATGAAAAAGATACTCATCTCCGCCTACTGCCTAATGCTGGCTGTTTCCGCCCAGGCCGTCTCCACCGGCCCGACTGACGACGCCATGACGGTCGGCGGCGGCGCCCGGCCAATCGGCATGGGCCGCGCTTTTCTCGCTATCTCCGACGATTGCGACGCTCAGTTCATCAATCCGGCCGGCCTGGCTTCGCTCAAAGGGCCGCAGGCAATGTCAATGTTCACCAACCTAATCCAGGATGTCTACTACATGGAATACAGCGGCGCTGTCCCCACACCCTACGGCACCGTTGGCGCCGGTTATATTACGACCGGCGTGACCGGCATCCCTGAGTCAGGCGGCGGGACTTCCGATTATTACGATTCATTGCTGGCTTTTTCTTACAGCACCTCGATCGGCCGTTTCGCTCAATATGGAAAAAATGTTTTTGTCGGCCTCAATTTTAAAATATTTAACCGCGGCTTTACCGGCGTAACCAACCAGTTTGGCACCGGGTACGGCGCTGATCTAGGGTTAAAAATGATCGTCAATCCCAACCTCAGCTTCGCTTTCTGCCGCCAAAACATTTTACCTGTTTCGATGGGAGGCGGGATAAAATACGGCACAGGCGTCGAAGAATACATGGCCGGGTTATACAAGGTAGGCGCGGCGATCCGGCCTGCCCCCCTGCCAAAATTGACCACGGCGATCGATCTCGACCTGCCGGCAATGACCGGCCGGCCGCCAACCGGCCACCTCGGTTTTGAATGGAAAGAAAACAAATATCTCTCGGTCAGGGCCGGAATGGACCAGAGCGTAGACGCGGCCAGCGAAAGTTTGGCCGCCTGGAACCCGACTTTCGGCGCTTCCCTGACTTACGGCGGCTTTCGGGTTGACTACGCCTATCATCCCTACTACAATTACCCTGAATTGGCAAACACTTATGTCTCTTTCTCTTATATTGGCGAACCGTGGTTCGCCATGAAAGGAACGGTGGAATAATTTTGGGCAAGAACAGGAACTTTTGTTTCTTTTCCTTGATCTTAATAGTATTTTTTTCTTTTTTTGCCGGTTCAGCCGGCGCCCAATTAAAAACCGCCCCAAATACCAGGCAATACCTCCCCGGCGACTTTGTCCAGGTCATAGTAGAGGCGCCGCTTGATACCGCCCAGATCACCGCCACTATGCCGGACAGCACCGTTATCTCCTTGGTCCAGGAAAGGGTAACTGGCATCTGGCGCGGCGTTTGGCAAGTCCCGGTCGATTTTAAAAAGGGCCAATATTTTGCCAAACTTAGCGCCGTCGATCTATCCGGTGATGTCTTTGACGGGCAAACTGACTTTTTTACCATCGGTGAACTGGCGCTGATCACCCTGACCCAAAAAGAAACAAAAAAAGCAGTAGTTAAACCTCCGCTGCGGGAGTTAATCAAGGCCGAAACCCCGCCGGCCGGCGCCAGCGAAGCAGAAATAATCAAAAAGATATTAAAGGTCATCTCCCAACCGGCCACCACCCCTGCTCCGCAACTGGCCAAGGAGGAAAAGACCCAGTTGATCGAACGAAACATGGTCGCCGGCAAAGCCCAGCTGACCGCCGGCCATTTCTCCCAGGCGGCCGGCCTCTTCCAGGTCGTCCTTTACCTCGACCCGGCCAACAAAGATGCCAGTCTCTATCTCTCGCAAGCCCAGGAAAACATTAATAAAGCGAACAAGATAAAAGACGAAAACGATCGCCGCGTTCTGCTGCTGATCGTCGCCATCTCGGCCGGCGTTATCCTTGCTTTCGCCTTGATCATCTGGCTTATTATATCGTTAAGAAGGCCGGCAGCAGCGCCGCTGGTTTGCCCCCCCGGCCCCATTCCTGAAGCGGAATTCAAGAAAACATTTTTTGAAAAACTTGGCTGGACCGATAACCCCTTCATCTTTGACACTCGCAAGGGAGTCTTTGCCGGCACGGCCCGGCTTGAACTCGAAGGGCTAAAGACCTTTATCAAGACCAGGATCGAAAGTGTCGGCGGCAAAAAGATCGAACCTTTTACCGACACCGCCCTGGAAAAAGTTCACCAGTTTTCCAAAGGCAAGCCGGAGGCCGCCTTGAGCATCTGCGATTGGGCCCTTACTCAAGCGATCAGAGGAAACCAGGAAAAGATCACGGCTGAGCTGGTTAACGGTTATTCAGGCAAAGTGATCAAAACTATCTTGATCGCTGATGACGAAGAACTGGTCCGGTCAACGCTGGCCGCGATCCTGGAAAAAGGCGGCGGGTACAACACTGATTTTGCTTATGACGGCGAAGAAGCGTTAAAAAAGATCAAGGAAAACGTTTACGGCGCCGTTTTGCTCGATATTGAGATGCCCAAGCTGACTGGTTACGAGGTCTTGAAGCGAACCCGGGCGCTCTATCCATCCCTGCCGATCATCTTTGTCTCCGGTAAAGGCAAGCCGGAAAAGACGTTCGAAAGCTTGACGCAATACAATCTCAACGGCTATATTGAAAAACCCTTTTCACCGGCTAAAGTCCTGGAGATTATCGCCCGGGCGCTTAAAACCTGATGGCCAGCCAGCTCCGGATACTGATCATCGAAGATTCTGCCGACGATGCCCTGTTGATGGTCAAGGAGCTGGAACGAAGCGGCTACGAACCTATTTCCGAAAGAGTCGAGACCAGCGAGGGACTGCAGACAGCGCTCGACCGCCAAACCTGGGACATCGTCCTCTCCGATTATGTCCTTCCCCATTTTGACGTCAAGGCAGCCATCAATATAGTCCGCGGCAAAGACCCGAATATCCCTTTCATCCTTATTTCCGGCAAGATCGGCGAAGAAAAAGTGACCGCGGCGCTCAAATTCGGCGCCCAGGCTTATGTCAGCAAAGACCACCTCACCACTTTAGTCCCGATCATCGAACAGGAGATCACCGACGCTCGGCTCCGCCGCAACAACAAACGAAATGAACAACTGTTGGTCGAAAGCGAACAACGTTACCGGGCGGTCGTCACCCACCTCCCCGACATTGTGATGATCCATCAGGCCGGCAAGATCGTTTTCCTCAATCAGTCCCTCCCTCAGATCTCCGGCTACCAAAAAGAAGAGCTGATCGGCAAGAATCTGATTGAATTTATCGCGCCCAAAGACAGGAAAAAGGTGGTTGAGATGGTCGCGCGGCGGGCAGCCGGTGAAACGATCGACGATTATGAAGCCGATTTGGTAATGAAAGATGGGACTCTCCGCCCTTTCTTGATCAGAGGGACAATGATCGACTATCTCGGCCAAAAAGCCTCGCTGGCGGTCCTGATCGACATCTATGAGCGGGAAAAAGAGGAAAAGGTCAAAGATGAATTCCTGAGCATCGTCTCGCATGAACTGCGGACGCCGCTCGAGATCACCCGCGAAGGGATCTCGCAGGTGATCGACGGTCTGCACGGCCAGATCACCGAGGCGCAAAATAAACCCTTGGCGACCGCCCTGAAAAACTGTGATCGTCTCGGCCATCTGATCGAGAATTTGCTCGATCTTTCCCGCCTGGAAGCGGGCAAGATCGTCCCGCGCCAGGAGATATTTGATATTGTTAAGTTGGCGCTTGAAACCACGACCACCCTTAAAGCAAGGATCGACACAAAAGGGCTCTCTTTGAAAGGTGATTTCCCGACCGAGCCGCTCTATATCCTGGCGGACAAGAACGAGATCAGCGAGGTGCTCTCCAACTTTGTCACTAATGCGGTCAAATTCACCTCCAAGGGGTCGATTACTGTTTCCGTCGAGAAAAAAGAGGAGAAAGTGGAATGCGCGGTCACCGATACCGGTATCGGGATCAGCAAGGATGATCTCCCAAAATTATTCCGCAAGTTCCAGCAATTCGCGCGGGTTCCCGGGTCCGGCGAAAAGGGGGTCGGCCTCGGCCTGTCGATCGCCAAAAGGCTGGTCGAAATCAACGGCGGCCAGATCTGGGCCGAATCGGAACCCAATAAAGGATCCAGGTTCGCTTTTTCCCTCCCCCTCACCCAGGCGAAATAAAGAAAGGAGTATATTATGGCAAAGATATTGTTAGTTGACGACGAAAAAGAATTTGTGGAAATGCTTACCGTCCGGCTCCAAAAATCGGGCGGACACGAGGTGCTCCAGGCGTTTGACGGTGAAGAGGGGCTCCGCCTGGCTCAAGAAAAGAAACCCGATGTTATCCTGCTCGATATTATGATGCCAAAAATGGACGGGCGCGAAGCGATCCGGCGTCTCAAAGCCGAGGCCAAGACTGCCGCTATCCCGATCATCATTCTGACCGCCAGCGTCTCGACCAAGTCAATGCAGGAGTTCGCCAAATTGGGCGCGTTCGACTTTATCATCAAACCGTTCAGCTCGGACCAATTAATTGCCAAGATCAAGACAGCCCTGGGCGATCTGGCTGGATGACAAGATGACAGAGATCACGCTTGATGAGATCGTCCTGCATGACCTGAAGAACCCGCTCTCCGGCATCACCGGCAATATCGGCCTGTTTAATGACGGCTTGCTCGGCCCTCTCACCGCCGAACAGCAGGCCCGTTTGATTGATATCGAATCAAGCGCCCGAAAGCTCTCCACTATGCTTTCCGACCTCCAGGCGATCAACTTTTTTGAAAAAAAAGAACTGGAGCCAACGCTGGAAACCTTTACCGCCCATCAACTACTCAAAGAGCTGGAATGGCTGCCAGCCTTAGCTGCCAAGGAAGAAAAGTCATTGAACATCTCGGTTGACCAAAACCTAACGTTCAAGGCCGACCTGCCAATGATCACCCGAATCCTCTGCAACCTACTGCTTAACGCCATCAAACAGACTCCTCGCGGCGGCCAGATCGCTTGCGCTATCAAACGCGAAAAAGGACAAATCCTATTTGAGGTAATCGATCAGGGCGATCCTCTCCCAGAAAAATTAGCTAGCGAGACTTTTAATAAAGAGTTTAAAACACTTCACCCGGAACTTAGGTCGCGGATCGCGCCGGCGCTCGGTTTTTATTTCTGCAAGCTGGCGGTCGAAGCCCATGGCGGCCGGATCAGCATGACGACAAGGTCTGGCCAGGGGTCAAGCTACTCTTTCCTATTGCCACAGCAATAATATGAGACTAAAATACTGATTGGGGGTGGATTGTTATGGAAACACCTTTGAGTGTATTACTGGTTGAAGATTCAGAAGATGATGCTGAATTAATCCTGCGGGAGCTGCGGCGCGGAGGGCTCAAAGCAACTTTTACCCGGGTTGACACCTCTGAAGCAATGAAAGAGGCCCTGCAAAAACAGGCTTGGGATGTCATTATCTCTGATTACCTGATGCCGCGCTTCGATGCTCTGGCGGCCCTTAACGTCCTGAAGACCTTTGATCTAGATATCCCCTTCATCGTCGTCTCCGGCAGCACCGGCGAAGATACTGCCGTCGCCGCCATGAAAGCCGGCGTCAACGACTACATCATGAAAAATAACCTCCCTCGCCTCTTCCCAGTGGTCGAGCGCGAATGCCTGGCCGCCCAAATGCGCCGCGACAAGAAAGCGGCTGAAAAAAAGTTGGCAGAGGAGACCGCCGACCGGATCAAGGAAATGAAGCTGATCAATGAAGTAGCCATGGGGAACGAGCTCAAGATCATTGAACGGGAAAAAGAGGTCAACACGCTGCCGAAAGAATTGGGCCGGCCGCCAAAATACTGAAATGACTGGCAAGATCAGCCAATCCGATTATCTGACTATTTTTAACTCGGCCCACGAAGGCCTTGTTGTCCACGATATTACTAACGGCACGATCATAGAATGCAACCAAAAAGCGGCGGACATTTGGGGCTACAGCATTGCCGAAATGCAACAGATGACGGTCGGCCAATTAAGCGGCAACGCCCCTCCTTTTGATCAAGCTCACGCTCTCCAAATGGTCCAGGAAGCGGCTCGCCGCGGCCAGAAGAGATTTGAATGGCTCGCCAAAAATAAATCTGGCCGGGAATTCTGGGTCGATGTCAATCTCAATAAGATTAAACTTGAGTCCCAAGAATATATTCTTGCCATAGTAAACGACATCACCGAGCGCAAGCTAGCGGAAAAGGAATTACAGGACAAAGAAACCAGGTTTCGGACCCTGTTCGAATCCTCAGCTGACGCGATCTACTTGATGGCAGGAAGCACGTTTATTGAGTGCAATGCCGGGGCGGTCAAGATGTTTGGTTGCACTGATAAAAGCCAGATGGTCAGCCATACACCGGTCGAATTTTCTCCCACCTTGCAACCCGACGGCCGCCCTTCCCAGGACAAAGCAACGGAATATATCAACGCCGCTTTGGGTGGCCAGCCACAAAGGTTCTACTGGCAGCATTGCCGCCGGGACAAGACAATTTTTGACGCCGAGGTTTCTCTTAATAGCCTAAAGCTCGGGGACAAACTTTACCTCCAAGCAACCGTCAGAGATATTACCGAGCGCAAATTGGCGGAGGAATCACTGAAAATCAGCGAGCAGGCCTACCGGACACTGGCCGAGAACCTTCCAGGGATCGTTTACCGGGTATTTCTTAGAGAAAACAACCGCATGCATTTTTTCAATAAAACACTCGTTAAGATTACAGGGTATACTGCCGAGGAGCTAAAATCAGGAGAAATTTGCTCGATCGACCCGCTGATCCTTCCCGAAGACCGGCCAATGATAATCAAAAAGGTGAAAAACGCCATTCAAGAGAAACGGCCTTTTTCCCTGGAGTACCGTTTAAAACACAAAAATGGAACTATCGTATCTTTACAGGAAAATGGAATGCCGATCGATGGCCCGGATGGAAAACCGATTTATATCGATGGGGTGATCTATGACACTACCGAACGCAAGCGGATCGAGGAGGCATCAAAAGCCTCGGAACTCCGTTACCGGCGGTTGTTCGAAGCCGCCAAAGACGGAATCCTTATTCTCGATCATGAAACTGGAATGATCGTCGACGTCAATCCTTTTCTGGAAACCTTGTTGGGATATACCGCCAAAGAGATGCTCGGCAGGCAGCTCTGGGAAATTGGAATTTTCAAGGATATCGCCGCCTCAAAGGAAGCCTATGCAAATCTGCAGGCCAATGATTATATCCGCTACGAAGACCTGCCGCTGGAAACCAAGAGCGGTAAAAAAGCCGAAGTGGAATTTATCAGCAATGTGTATCTCGTCGGCAGCCAGAAGGTAATTCAATGTAATATTCGCGACATCACCGAACGCAAGCAAGCAGAATTATTAATAAAAAAAAGTGAAGAACGGTACCGTCGCATTATTAAAACTGCCAGCGAAGGTATCTGGGAACTTGACCGTGATTTCCGGACAGTGGCCGCAAATGATAAAATGTGCAAGATGCTCGGTTACCCTTTGGCAGAACTGCTCGGTCGGCCAATCAGTGAACTAATGCCGCCGGAAGAGCACGCGGACAACAGTCAAAGAATTGCGGCCCGCCAGCGCGGCCTTGATGAGACTTATGAGCGAAAATTCATCAGAAAAGACGGCCAACCCCTCTGGACCCTTATCTCGGCTTCGCCAATCCTGGATGAGAATAACCGGATGATTGGCGCGTTCGGCATGATCACCGACATCACCGAACGTAAGCAAGCAGAGCAAGCCCTTAAGGAAAACGAGGAAAAATACCGGACGCTGGTCGAACAACAGCTGGAGGGGATCATTGTTGCCCAAGGTATCACGCCCCGACTCGTCTTTGTCAATCAAGCCATGGCCAATATGTTCGGCTATTCCCGGGAAGAATTACTTTTCCTCCAACCTGAAGGGCTAATTAATTTGATCCATCCCGCTTCCCGTGATATGTTCTTTAACCATTATCGAGAGCGAGTGTCCGGCAAATCGGTAGAACAGAGCTACGATTTCCACGCTGTTAAAAAAGATGGCAGCGACATTAGGATCAGGACCTACTCAACCCGCATTATTTATCAGGGCGAACCAGCTGTTCAAGCCGCTTTCATCGATGTTACTAAAGAAAGGTTGGCCGACGAAGCGATCCGGCAACTCAATGCCAACTTGGAACAACGGGTTAAAGAACGGACCGCCCAGCTGGAAATCGCCAATAAAGAGCTGGAATCGTTCTCCTACTCCGTCTCCCACGATCTCCGGGCGCCGCTTCGGGGGATCGACGGTTTCAGCAAGATCCTGGTCGAGGATTACGCGCCCAAGCTCGATGACCAGGCCAAGGATTATATCGAGCGGATCCATAAAGCGACTGTTGTGATGTCCCAACTCATTGACGATCTTCTTCGGCTCTCCCAGATAAGCATGGCAAAGGTCAATCAGGTCGATCTTAATCTCAGTGATCTGGCCAAGGAAGTAGCCGATTGCTTGCGGACCGAAAACCCTCAGCGAAAAGTCGAGGTCATTATTACCCCGGGGTTAATGGCCCATGGAGATCGCGGCCTCCTCTGGATCGTCCTCGAAAACTTGCTTGGCAACGCGTATAAATTTACCAGCACAAAAGAAAACGCCCGGATCGAATTCGGTAAAACGGCAAAAGACGGCAAAGAATTGTTCTTCGTCCGCGATAACGGGGCCGGGTTTGACATGAATTACACTAATAAGCTCTTTATACCGTTCCAGCGCCTGCACAGCGCCAACGAATTTCCCGGCACTGGGATCGGCCTGGCAACAGTCAAACGGATCGTCAGCCGCCATGGGGGGAGCGTGCTGGCGGAGGGAAAAGTCGGCGCCGGGGCGACTTTTTATTTTTCCATCGGAGGCGATGACTATGGCAAATAAGACTATCCTGCTGGTCGACGATAATCTCGATGATGAAGACCTGACCATCCGCTCGTTCAAAAAGCATAATCTGACCAATAATATCGTGGTCGCCCGCGACGGAGCGGAAGCGATCGAGCTCCTTTTTGGCGCCAAACCGATCAAGCCGGTCCTCATTCTGCTCGACATCAAACTGCCCAAGATCGACGGCAAAGAGGTCCTGAAGCGGATCAGGTCGGACGAACGGACCAAGCTCCTGCCGGTCGTCATCCTCACTTCATCAAAAGAGACCAAAGACATTTATGACAGCTACAACCTGGGAGCCAACAGTTACATCCGCAAACCGGTCGAGTTTAGTGAGTTTATGGAAGCGGTCCGCGTGCTAGGGCTCTTCTGGCTTGTGCTCAACGAGCCGCCGCCCTTATAATGCCGAATTCCGAATGACGAATTCCGAATTATTGTATCGCTTCGCGATATTTTTTTAATTGCTAAGCCTAAGACACACATTAGTTCGTCATTCGGCATTAGGCATTCGGTTTTTTACTTTAATGTATTATAATAATGGTTATGAGCAATAGAATTGATATTCATGATAGGCTTCTCGCCTTTGGGGTCAGAATTGTTAAATTCAGCAAACTATTATCCAAAAACATAGAAAACCGGTCTATTGCTGACCAGCTTTTACGGTCGGCAACTTCAGTCGGAGCAAATATGCAGGAGGCCGATGCGGCTTCATCACGCAAAGATTTTATCAATAAAGTAAATATAGCCAAAAAAGAGATACAAGAAACAAATTACTGGTTAAAACTTATTATTGGCTCTGAAATAATCAATAATCAAGCAAATAATTCAGAATTAAACCTTCTGCTAACTGAAAGTTCCGAGTTAACAAAGATTATTGGCGCAATCCTGCATCGAACAATAAGAAATTCCGAATGACAAATTAATGATTTTGTTATTTAATGTCGCGAAGCGACACATCAGTTCGGCATTCGGAATTAGGCATTCGGCATTAAAAGGATGGTCAAAGGGATGTTAATCCGTCCCGCCACAACCAAAGATATCAACCAGGTCAAGCGAGTCCTCAGCGAAGCTGACCTTCACTATGAGAAGGAAGACTACAATGGCTTCCTGGTGGCAGAAAAAGCCGACCGAGTCATCGGCATTGTCCGTCTCGAAGAACATGACGATTTTCTCTTCCTGACTTCGCTTGGTGTCGCAACCGCCTATCAGCAGCAAGGGATTGCTTCAGCGCTCATGAACTCTATTATTTCCGAAGCCAAAAAACCGATCTATCTCTACACCATCATCTCCGACTTCTTCAAGCGATTTGGTTTTAAGCCTCTAACCACCCAACCACCAAACCACCTTCCCTCCAAATCCCCCTA
>Ga0172379_10010349_pt1 | contig 11299 bp, 11 predicted proteins | sample GrowelOW334metaG_FD_119756 | JGI IMG/M metagenome (GOLD analysis project Ga0172379, IMG submission 119756) | Groundwater microbial communities from an aquifer near a municipal landfill in Southern Ontario, Canada - Groundwater well OW334 metaG | ecosystem: Environmental > Aquatic > Deep... | reverse complement strand
CCTGATACTTTAGAAAAATAAATAATGGCCAACGGGGCGAATAAACTAAATCCGATTAAAAAATTAAACACAGAAAGCAAGCGGATGTTTTTGTTATGCATATAGTCATATTAAAACAAAATGTCTCTTCCAGGAATAGTATATGCAAAAGTATCTCATTTACTTATAAAATTTTAAGTATGTCGCAATTGACTAATAATTCATTTAGAGCTTTAATGTAATAACAATGATAACTCAAAAAGACTTAGATGAAATAGAAAATCGTTTGAAAGAGGACTTTATAACAAAAGATGATTTTACTGAATATAAAAGCGAGCTTTTTGACAAGTTAGATCAGATAGTTAAAAATACATCCGATACAAATACTGAAGTCGAATTAGTTGTAAATAGGGTATCCAAAATCGAAGATAAACTTCAAATTGCCCAATAAAGAATAGTTATATAGTCATTTTTTTAGAAGTTCTAATTCTTCAACAACTTTCTTCTTATTGAAATTCCAATTAACTAGTTTGAAAGATTTTACTAGTCTTTCTAAATAAAATTTATTAATAACATAGACATTGTCAACGGGTTTTAATCCGAAATCCATCGTAGCTCCTGGATTACTAAAAATCAAAATTGGTTTGACATAAAATTTTGAATCCAACTTGCCTTCCAAATGTTTAGAGATAGATCTTGCTTCACCCTTAACTTGCTTTAAGAAGTTATTCTTTGGTATTTTGCCATTCAACAGTAAGTCCTTTCCCTTGTTACTAACTTTTCCCTTATGATTTTTCACTTCCAATGCCAATAAACCCGTTGGACCAACCACTATAAAATCTACATTCCATTTGTTTGGCGGAATTTTAATGTCGCAAAAAACTAGGTATTCGTCGGAAAGCTTGGCTAGTTCATCTTCAGTGTTCAACTCACCTGATAGTCCGGAACCATAGCTAAATAAATTTCTTTTCTCCTTTGACATTAGATATCTAACCCACAATAAAATAGGAACAAAAAGTAAGAATATGGCTAATATCAAAGACTTGTTAGATAGATTGAAAGATATTTTTGTTAAAACAAACAGCAAGGTGCTGAAGAAAATTATACCGTATGCTAGTGCTCCATATTTACTAATCAGCTTATTTTTTACAAGATATGGTCTTTTGGAACGGTAAAATATAGCCACTTAGGGAAATTATACTGCGAAGCAAAACTAAAGTCGAAAGCTAAGCTTAAATTTAATAATTATTTTGCTAAAGAATGAAAGCCTTCTTGGTGAATTTCTTCAAGCGCTTCTAGTCTGTTTTCCAAAAGTGGTCTTTCTTCCCTGGCTGTAGTGACTTCTTTTAAAATCGGGTCAATTTTTTCAAAAAATTCACTTCTGAACTTTGATAGTTTGTCGTCAATCTCCCCAAGAATTTCTTCTTTTTGTGTTTCGAGTCTACTTTCCAAACGTTTGTCTATTTGGTTTAGGTCATTGTTGGATAAAGCCATATACTCATTAAACATCGTAAAAGAAAAGGTGTCAATTTCTCCTTGGGTTGAATTATTGGGACATCTGCGGCAATTACGCTACCTAGCAAAATATAGATTCTTTTGGAATCCAATAAATATATTTCTTATCTTTTCCACTCCACCCAAAATCTTTTCAGAATCACCATTTACATCTAGGTTTGTTTTGTGGGTGTGGAAAATATTACCACTCAAAAATATCTACAAAGCTTTGGATGGCATTTCTTACCCTTTCAACAAAACCATGACGTTCTAGAATGCGTGGCTGTTTCTCGAGTGGCAACATATCAACTATGTCCTGGTCGTGAGGAAGTTTTTGGGTATAAAGATATTCACTAATTACATTTTCAAAACTCTCCAGTGGTATATTTTCCTTTCTTGCCACCTCTTTTAGGGTTTTTGATTTTTCATTATTCCAAAATTCATTGAAAGCTTTTTCTACACTATCGTTATCGGTTACTTTCGGGAGGTTGTCTTCAATAAACTTTCTTATCAGATCTTTCTTCTTGCGAAGTTTAACGTCTCTATCGAAAATTTTAAGAATTTCTTCTGTCTTCTTATCACGAATGACTTTAGAACTAATATCCTTAAGTCCTGCAATTAGCCTAATAATATAGTCAAAATCTATAACATCGCGAACCGTAAGTTCAAGTTCAAAATCAATTTGATCCAAAATAGATTCTTTTTCGGGATCATTGTTTTTTCTGTCTTCATATATGTCTAAATATTTACTTTGGTAATCGTAGAATTCTTGCTCAGATATACCCAAATTTTCAAATGAAAATTCTGCAAATGTTTCCAGGGAAGATTTTATTCTAAGTAAATCTCTAAATGCTTTAATAAAATCTGCTTTCTCTTCTTCTCCTTTTAAGGTGTCAACAGAGGACACTGTGGGAACAATATTTTTGAGTTCATTAAGTTTATTTTCAAACTCAATCTTTTGTTCTTCGTATGGTTTTTTGAAAACTACCTCCTTCGCATTTTCATCCCCAAAAAGAGTCAATGCTTTATCGGTTGCATCCTTTAAGTTCCTAAAAGAAATAATATTTCCGTGCGGCTTATCGGAATTAAGAAGCCTGTTTGTTCTGGAATAGGCTTGAATTAGTCCATGATACCGCAAATTTTTATCAACATATAAAGTATTAAGCCGTGCACTGTCAAAGCCAGTCAAAAACATATTTACAACCAATACCAAATCAACTTCTTTGTCTTTTATCCTTTGCTGCAGGTTTCTGTAGTAATCATAAAATCTATCTGTTGAATAATTTGTCCCGAAAAGCTTATTGTAGTCTTTAATGCAATCTTCCAAAAAGTCCCTTGAGTCTTTATTTATAGGAGCATCTGTTTCGTTGAACACATCTACATCAAGCGTGTCATTACTATCATCTTCATTAGCATGATAGGTAAAAATTGTAGCGATTTTGAAATCATCGGATTTTTTCTTAGAAAAAAATGTGTAGTATTTTCTTAAGGCTTCGATACTTGAAGTAGCAAACAGTGCATTAAATTTTCCATTTTTAGTTTTACGCTTCCAATCGTGTAGAACATAATCTGTTATTTTTCCTATCCGGTCATCACTTTCCAAAACCTCTCTTGTATTAATTCCTTCCACCATAGCATCAACAAAATTGTCTGCGTAGATCGTATCCGGAAATGTTTGTTTGTATCTTCCCACATACTCAACTGCAAAACCCAAAACATTATTGTCATCAATTGCATGGGTGATTATGTACTTATGTAAACATTCACCAAAAACATCAAATGTGGTAACCCCCCCAACATTATTCTCTGCAAAAATTGGCGTTCCTGTGAAACCAAACAGTTGGGCTTTTGTGAAGAATTTAGTAATTCTTGCATGGGTTTGACCAAATTGACTTCTATGACATTCGTCAAAAATAATTACTACTTTTTCGTTTTGCAAATAGTCAAACTCTTTCAAATACGATTCCCTGCCAATTGCTATATCAAGTTTTTGAATAGTTGTAACAATCAGCATTCTCCCTTTATCTTTTAGCTGTTTTACTAAATTACGTGTGTTATCTGTTCCATCAACAGATCCTGCAGAGAAAGAGTTAAACTCTTTCGTAGTCTGGATATCCAAATCTTTCCTATCAACTACAAACAAAACTTTTTTAACCTCCGGCATACGGGAAAGAATTTGACTAACTTTATATGAAGTTAGAGTCTTGCCTGAACCAGTTGTGTGCCAAATATAACCATTTTTATTTGATTCAAGAACTCTTTTCTCTATTGCCTTGACTGCATAATATTGGTAAGGCCTTAGAATCATAGGATAGCCCTTTGCCTCAGCAAGAACTGTATATTCAGCAATCATCCCTGAAACAAAACATCTACTAAGGAACGTATCGATAAACTCTGACAGAGTGGTGATTTTATTATTTGCCTCATCTGTCCAAAAGAATGTTTGTTCAAACGACTGCCAGGGATTATTGGAAAAATATTTTGTATTTACTCCATTACTAATTACAAAGATCTGTACATATTCAAAAAGAGTTCCACTAAAAGTATTTCTTTGATAACGCTGTATCTGGTTAAATGCTTCTTTCATCTCCACTCCACGGCGTTTAAGTTCTATCTGAACAAGTGGAAAACCGTTTATAACAAGAGTCACATCGTACCTGTTTTCCCTCTCCCCGATTTGAGTTATTTGATGAGTAACCTGATATTCATTTTTGCACCACTGGTCAGTATAAAAAAATCGTACGTAAAAATCCTTTTCGTTGTCGCGGTGTAATAAAAATCTGTCTCTTAAGGTTTTGGCTTTCTGGAACCTATCGCCTTTATTTATATGGTTAAGTATTTTTTCAAACTCACTCTCCGTGAACTTGGTTTCATTAAACTTTTCAAGCTGGGTTTTTAAGTTGAAGGTAAGCTGAGGAGTATCCTTAATAACCACACTCTCATATCCCAATTTGTTCAGTTGAGTTATAACTTCATCTTCAAGTTGAAATTCAGATTGATGGGACATGTTTGAATTTATTATTCAACGTGTTTCTAAGTAATTTAGAAACACCTAGGATTTCTGATGCTAGCCCTAATAATGCGTATTCGTGTGCAGGAATACTGTTGCCAATATACAAACCACTTTTTTCAAGCCGATCAAATCTTTCAGGAAGTTGGTGATCCTCGTGTGATCCTTCTAAATCAGCGAAATCTTTTATCAAATCATTGTTTGATAATCGAACAGGCGTAGGTACATTGCTGACGAACCCTAGTTCTTCAAGCATCTCTTCAAGTAAAAGTTCACTCTTCAAATCTTTTATTGGTGGAACATCTCTCACTATCTTGAGTTCAATCTTGTTAAGTTTAGCTACATGTAATAACAACGGTATGTTCGTGGGCGTCTCAATCACTAAAACTCGAAGATTGGCTGCAATGTTCTTAATGCGGTGTCGTTTACCTAGTTTGTAATCGTTAATATCATCATCAAGGTTTTTTAATCTATCTACCAATGCCTTTTCCAATTCTGTTTGGTTGCGAATAATTCTCGTCATATTGATGTTCCATATTTTGCCAAATCTTTTAATTTAGAGCCAACCGTGGTCGTACTTAATGGTCTTAAATCTTCGAGATAGATCTTTGCATCGTTAATTGGTTTCATTGGTGAGTATGCAAACTCTCCCTGTTTGCCCATATAGGTTTGGTCAAAGGCTTTAATTTTATTTTCAAATTCATTGATTAATTTAGCTATTTCGTCTTGCCCTAGGGGTATCTTTTCAATTGATTTGTTAATTAAATCTTTTGCAAAGTCGGCCAAAATTCTTTGTTTATTTGCTCTTATTTGCTCAACATCATTTCCGAAAGCTAAGTGATTATATCTGATAGCTTCATCTAACAACTTAGACTTATTGAAAAATTCAGAAATTGCTTCCCATTCATCTTTATCAAATTCTCGTGTAAAAAGGTGTTGGTATTGTTTCCATGCATCGTTTTGGATAATCGTATAGTCTATTTCAAGCCTGCCATTTCTGACTGAATCTCTTACTTTTCCTATTGCCTTTTCGGCATTTTGAATCTCGAGTAATATATTTGTAGCTGCATCCTTTTTTAGGTCTTTACGTTGCTTTTGATATACCAGATATGCAACATAACCTACAAGTAAAGTTACTAATGTTTGCAAAAGATTTGAGTCAAGAAATTCTAATGTATTCATATAAACATTCTTTGCATCAGGCCTTTTTTCCAGCTTTCTGCAGAGTTAATTTGTTTCTGTTTCGATTCTATAACATTATCTATAGAAGTCAAAAACTCGGCAATTTTTTGCTGCTCGGTCAATGATGGAATTAAAAGTCTAAAACTACTAAGTGCCTCTTTCGTTATAGTTTTGATCGTTCCACCAGGTGCTTTCATTTTTTCAATTTCAAATAATAAAAATACAATATAGGCAAAATACATTATGTTAATAGGTACTTTGAAACTAGTGAAAATTAATAGTGTTCTATCTACACACGCATCATATTGAGTAATGGCTATGCGTCCAATTGAACCCTGGATCGTTAAGATTATAGTACCTTTTTTAACAAGCACGCTTAGTTTTTTAGCATCTTCGGAAATCTTTCTTTTTGTAGAGTCTTTTAACTTAAAATTATCATCTACATCATAGACTTGAATAAAAGGAAATCCATCTTTATCGTCGTACCATTTTCTTAAACCGTATGGTTGGGGGAAGCTTCCCCGTCTGAAAGTAGCCACTTCAGATAATCGTTTGTCTTCCCAATCAGGAAATTCTTTTCCATTTTCGTCTTTAAATGTAATTTTTTGAGAGAATATCTTTTGCATCATGCCTTTTTTATACTTTTCCCATTCTTCCTTTTGTTTTTTAAGGTTTTCTATCCACTTGTCAACTGATCCTACAAATTCGGATATCCTTTGTTGTTCAGAAGTTGAAGGATAAATAATTGGACACTTTAGAACCTCATCTCTTCTTAGATTTGTCTGACTAACTCCATTATCTATTCTTAAAAAATACTTATTACGGCTCAAGATATTTATTAGAAACGGACTGATTATCTTGTCTGAATTAATCCCACCTATTCTTTGGTTCAATGTGTAGGCATCGTTTATATCTACTAAAAAACATTTTGCTAATGCTTTCCCGTTTGGTATGTCACTCATAACAATTGCTATATCGCCATGTTTAAATGGTGATATCTGATCATTTGAATATTTTTTAACTCTACCATTCGAAGAAATAAATTTGGAATTAACAACTATATATTTTCCACTGTCTACGATACTTTGTTCATGAGCAGCACCGTTCCAAAAATTAGAAATCTCTCCTAACTTGCGTGTCCGCCATTCATCCTTAAACTCAGGAAAGCGGAGATTGGGAACCTTTTGTTGTGTTTGTTTTTGCATATTTTTTGATTATGTCTAAATGTGTCTAACTTTTATAAGTCACTTTTCTTTGAAAATTGCTTAGATTTGAGGCTAAAAAATCAAATCCCCATACCAAGCGTCTAATGCTTCTAAAAAGCTAGGGTGTAATAGGTGTTGATTGATGCTCCATGCGAAACCAACAAACTCAAGTCTTTTAGTTTCTTCAAATCAAGATTTACTGTTGCCCTGGGAACACCCCTGAGTATTTTCCTGCAATCGTGCGCAGTAAGCCTATTTTTAATTAGCAGAATATCTATTAATTTTGTTTGCCTTTCGTTGATATCGCGGTATTTGTTACCGAGTAAAATTACTTCAAAACTATTTACTAAATTTCTAAACAACGGTTCTGGCAAACCCCACTCCTTCATTTTTGTAAAGACTATGTCAATACCCCGCCCATATTCTTCCATGTATCTTAAATCTTTCAATCTTGAGGCGATCATTGAATTACGACTAAATTGAGCTTCTTTAATATTGTCGATTGTCACGCCTGGGGGTAATGAGCCTGGATTGATGATCTCAAGTCTATCTTGGAATATTCTAATTTGGATATAAGTTTCAAGAATTTTATAATCACGATGAATTATGGCGTTTGCTATCAATTCTCTTATTGCCTTTTCTGAGTATTCATATTTTTCTACTCTTTTTGTTCCCTCTATTGTTGATTTTTTTGATATGTTTTTTAAGACAAACATGTAAGAATCATCAATTAGTTTGTCGAGAGTTCCTTTTACGTCCGCGGAGTCTATTATTTCTGATGACGGGTCGCTACCTTCATATCTTATGCATCTAATTACGTATCTATCATATGGAACCCTGCTCTGCGGCTCTTTATTGGAAAAAATTAAATAACCACCCACAGTCGGTCTAACCGTGTTATCAAAACTTGATATGATGCCAAGATTTGTAAGCATGTCATTGTCAACTGTTTTGACCGCACCACGTTTTAATAACGATTCACTTTCCTCAAGTAGTTTTTCTACTTTTGAGATTGAAATATCCGAAAGTTGAGTATCTCTAGCCTCCGAGAGATCAAATTGAAATTCTTTTGAAGTTGCAATATATGTACGGAATTCGTTATCAGTGATCTTCCTGCTGGTGTTGCCTTCCCTTATGTAAGCTCCATTGGGCAATCCGACTGGTTTATAATAGCAAGGCATGTAGTCTTTTGGACATTCCGGTATCACAACTGCCAGAAAAGTTACAGAATTGTATGAAATTACATGATAGGATGGTCTTAAAACAAAACTCATTTTTTGATTAAAATATTCCGTTAGTTTTGTTTGTATAAAGTCTAAATTAGTACATCCGACAATCTTATTGAGTGTCTGATCTACGCCGAAAGCGATAATTCCACCACCCCGCCTGTTAGCGAATGCAGATATGGATCTCCATATATCATTTGGTATGTTTGATTTAGAAGTTTTAAACTCTAAATCGGATAATTCAGATTTGATAGATAAGCCGTATTCTACTTTTTTAACAATTTCATTATCTGTCATCTTTAAAAAGGTTTTTCTATTTTTAGTTCATCACAAAATTTGGAAACTTCTTTTTGAAGATTAGCTTCTTCTTTAGAGAGCGCTTTGAGCTCATTTGCTACTTTATTTATATCAATTTCTGGTTCAGGTTCAAAAGTATCCACATAGCGGGGAATATTGAGGTTGTACTCATTTTCTTTTATTTCTTCGAATTTTGCTCTATGGGAATACTTGTCTATTTCCTTCCTTTGACTATATGACTCAAAAATCTTCTTAATATTTTCATCTGTTAATCTGTTTTGATTTTTCCCTTTTTCAAACTCTTTTGAAGCATCTATGAACAGTATTTCCTCATCCTCACTTCTGCATTTTTTGAATACCAACACACATGCAGGAATGCTAGTGCCATAGAAAAGATTTGCAGGAAGGCCAATTACAGCATCAAGATAATTTTGTTTTTCAATAATATATTTCCTGATTTGTCCCTCTGCCCCGCTTCTGAAGAGTGCTCCATGTGGAAGCACTACCGCCATTACTCCATTATCTGCAAGGTGATAAAGCATGTGGGTTACGAATGCATAGTCAGCTGCACTTTTTGGGGCAAGTCTGCCATATTGGGAAAATCTTTCGTCGCTTTTAAGTATTGGATCAGCCTCGCTCTTCCATTGCGCCGAAAAAGGTGGGTTTGCAACAACTGCTTCCGCTTGTAAGTCGTGATGCATGTCGTCAGTTAAGGTGTCGCCCTGTCGAATACTAAAATTATCAAAATGAACACCGTGCAAGATCATGTTCATACGTGCAAGGTTGTATGTTGTTTGATTAAGCTCTTGTCCATAATAGTCTTCAACTTTTGCATAATCACCAATCCTTAAAAGAAGTGATCCTGAGCCGCACGTAGGGTCGTAGACTGATTTGACTCGTACTTTTTCTTCAGTGACAATTTGTGCAAGAAGTCTTGAAATTTGTGCAGGTGTATAAAATTCACCACCCTTTTTGCCAGCGCCTGCTGCAAATTCTCCGATAAGATATTCGTATGCGTCTCCCAAGAGGTCACTTTTTGTATCTTCCAAATTAAAATTGATGCCAGAAAGTAAGGTTAGAACTTCTAATATAACAGAATTTTTCTGATTTTCTGTTTTTCCAAGTTTGGAAGAAGAAAGATCAACATCGTCAAATAGCCCCCTGAAGTCGTCTTCGCTAGCAGTGCCCATTGAGGTTTGTTCAATAGTGTTAAGCACATTTTTAAGATCCTCAAGTATAAAAATATCTTTTCCCTTTATTTCTCCATTACCTTTTTTAACAAGGTGGACAAAAAGCTCTGATGGTTTTAAAAAGTAACCCAGATACTTTTTGCATGCTTCTGCTACTGCTTCAAGTATCTTTTTGCCATTAGCGGTATTTTCTTTAATTTCGATGAACTTGTATGTTTCTTTTGCTAAAAGTTTTTTATCAATATAGTCCGTTAATTTCTCTGAAAGATATTTATAGAAGATAAATCCAAGGATATAGTTTTTGTACTCATCAGCGTTCATTTTACCTCGAAGTACATTTGCAATGGCCCAAAGCTGTTTTTCTAATGTCTTTTTGTTTTCGTCTGTCATCCTTGCCTATTTTACTACTTCCAAGTACGTCAAGCCATCTAGCTTCTATTTCATCTTCAAATAGCCGATATGATTGTCAAATTAATAATTAAGCAAATACTCTCCAATATAATCACTTGGGATCGGGGTGGATAACTTTCCCAGTACGGAATTGCCAAAAATTTAATTTCTAAAATATAAACTACTAAAACTAATCCTTCTTTAGTTTTATGCAACCGGTTTCAACGGAAATCTTTTCCAATTTCTCATGCGTTTCTTCGGCTCCTTCTACTCCCAGTTCCGACGGTTTGATTTTGGATGACACCCCTTCATAAAAGCATCCATGAATCGCACAATAGTCTCCGTTGCCACCTGCTCGGCAGCCATATAGTTCGGGGTGGTTAGGACGTTTTTCTGAACCCTCTTGCATTATAGGTCATATTTTATCATCAGCAGCCACGAAAAACTAGAAGATAGATGATAAATTTGGGTTTGTCGGTTGCTGTTATAATATCTTTATGACAGCAACCAGTTTTAATGTTGAATTGTTCGAGATTGGTACGTGGACACTTGTTTTGTTACCAAAAAATGTAAGTGCAAAGTTTCCATCACGGGGATTAGTGATGGCAAAAGGAACAATAAACGGCAAGAGTTTTGAGACAACTATGGAGCCGGACGGATTTGGAAGCCATTGGTTCAGAGTCGACGAAGCCCTGCAAAAAACAGTTGATTTAAAGGCGGGCCCGCCTGCATCAGCCCAGCCCGCATCGCTACGCGAAACGTTGCCGGCGGGTATGCTGAAGGCATTGCGGGCAGGCGATATTGTAAAACTAACAATTGAGCCATCTGACAAATGGCCAGAGCCCCAGGTGCCAGAGGATTTACAAAATGCACTTACCGGTTTCCCGCAGGCGCACTCACTCTGGAAAAAGATTACGCCGATGGCGCGCTGGGATTGGATCCGCTGGATAAGGGGAACAAAAGTTTCGGAAACTCGCAGAAAACGAATCGAGGTTGCATGCTCCAAACTCAATAAAGGTATGCGAAGACCATGCTGTTTTAACCGTACCGCGTGTACCGAGCCCTATGTGTCCAGTAAGGGAGCGCTTCTTGAGCCTATGCAAATAGCGGAAAAAAATAAAGTGTAGGTACCTTTTATTTATTTCCAACAATTTCCAATACCTGACGAAAAATCATTTTTCTAAAAATTTCCTAATTTCATTCATTACGATGTTGCAATCATTTTGCGATTGTCTAAAATCATGCCCCATGTTTGGCTGTCTAACAACATACGGATTATTTGCTGCTTTTACAATTTTTTCTATGTCTTTATGGGGAACTACTGTG
>Ga0172379_10010348_pt1 | contig 11300 bp, 14 predicted proteins | sample GrowelOW334metaG_FD_119756 | JGI IMG/M metagenome (GOLD analysis project Ga0172379, IMG submission 119756) | Groundwater microbial communities from an aquifer near a municipal landfill in Southern Ontario, Canada - Groundwater well OW334 metaG | ecosystem: Environmental > Aquatic > Deep... | reverse complement strand
TGGGCTGGAGACTTCCTTTAAACATAGCTTGGCCCATTCCTGTTTTTTGGACAACAATTATCGCTTCGGGATTGATGCTTATGCGGCCAAATAAAAACATGCACGATCCCAAAACAATTTTTGCTTGGGCTTTTGATACCGGATTGTTCGTTTTACTGAGCGCTGTTATCATCGAACCGATCTTAAACATCACCACTTCTCAAACTTGGTCTTTTACCGGTGGATTTTACGGCGTGCCTTTGACGGGAATGCTGGGTTGGTTTTTAACCGCGTTCGTTGCTTCTTACGCGACGATATACATTGCAAAACTCATGGATTTTGAAACCACTGACAAGCACGCATCGCTATCAATCTCTTTGCTCGCCTTAACTTCGCTCGCTTGTTTGACGGCTTACAATCTCTCGATGAGTTTCGTTATCGTCCCGTGCGTAATTGCGATTTTATATTTTACCTTCTCTCTTTTACCAGCTAAATTGCAACGCACCGGAGGGGATGGATTCTCGCCTACGCAAGAATGACAAGATGAAGACCGGAGGGGAGATTGCCGCGCTCCGTCCAACTGCGCTCGCAATGACGGAGGGGAGTTTATTGAGCTGTACTTGTTGCTGCACCCGGTTTATCGGGAGTGAGCAACGGCATCATCGGCCTCTCTATGGAGAACAAATCGTTGTAATCCGTATAACTGGAATCTATCTCTCCGTCCTTAACCTTCGTCGTCATGCCGGCGATTGAACCGGTGCTGTCGAGACAGAAGCTCATATCCAGCATCTTGTCGTCTTGTTTGTATTGAGTTTTAAAAGCAGTACATCTTTTTTGAGTGTTCGCCTGCAAAGCAATCGGGGCATCGTCTGCGATTCCAAAAGATGCGATCGAATCGTCCGTGATCAACATGGAAGCAAAAAAACTGCGACCGAAGTCTTTTGCAAAAGCATCGTTAGACATTTCCCAGGAGTTTGTCGAAGTTCTGACGTAGACCGTTTCGCCCACAATTATTAACTCAAGTGTTTTTTTATCATCGGTTTTTAATACTGCATGCAGTCTTAAAGGTTTGACATACTCGACAACCCCGGTGATTGTTCCATTAGCGGAAGTTTGAGTTATCGAAGTGCGAAAACTTTTTGCTGCTCTGAATTTTTTGATTGCATTGGCAAGCACTTGGCGGTTTTGCGCGTCTTTATCAACTTCCGCAGCAGCGTCCGAAGGTAAAAATGGCATATCTTTGAGTTCGGCTGCTTGCGCATCTGCCAAAGCCTTTTGGGCTAAAGCTTGTTTGTGCATGTAGTTCCAGCCAAGCAAGGCTCCAAGAACTATTACAGGCCCGGCAACGAGCCATATTAAGTATTTACGCATCATATAAGTTTATTGTTTCGTTATGGAAGCTACGCTGCCGCAAGTCACTGATTGATCGGGCTTTATTTTGCAAACGCGATAATACGTTTTGCCGGACTTAAGATCTTTGTCCGTCCAAGAGCGCGTATCTATGCTGGTGATCGCTTTAAACCAAAACACTTTAGGAAAGTAAAGCGATGGATCGGTTGCCGACTTTACCAAGACGTAAGATTGAAAAGGCTCGACTGCTTTTCCCCAACTCAATTCTGCGCCGTATTGAGATTGGGTAATCGTCATATGCATTTCGCTGTCCGAAAAACTTACCGGTACGGAGCTATCTGCCGCTTTTGGCGTCGCCGCTTGATCCGTCATACCCGACGGCAACTTGCCGGGAACAGTTTTGTTATTCGTCCTTAATCTTTCGTCATCAGTCTTTGATCCTTGGTCTTTCGCCGATTCCGGTTCAGCGACCCTATCGACAACAATCTTCATCGTCGAAGTCACTATACCGTTGCCGACGGAGAGTGGAAATTCGTTTTTACCTTCTTTAATGTCGAGTTCAATGTCGAACTTTCCATCTTTGACCTCGTTCGGCGTTTCACCGAGATATACGACATCTGCATCCGTTTCGCCGATAGCACTGAGTTTAGAAGCTGTTGTGGTTGAATACAAACCCGGCGACAACAAGTTTAAAGTCGGAGTTTTTGGAGTCAATCTTGTTTGCGGCGTTTGCGACGCGCATCCGGCACCCAAAAACGCCATCAAACTCAAAGCCAAGATAAACGGTTTTTGCATGTGGGTATTATAGCATAAGAGTTGATAGGCATAACTCACCCTGCCCTCTCTTACCCAAGAGAGGGTTCTGCCGGATGCTGAATCGCTCAACAACACGAGGATGATGAGGTTCTCTCCCTTGGGTAAGGGAGAGTTAGAGTGAGTTAGGCTAAAATACCAACAGTGGCGAACATAACGAATCAGTGATAAAGTCACATCATTATGCAAGGCAGTTTATATATCGTAGCGACGCCGATCGGCAACCTTAAGGACCTGACGATTCGCGCGAAAGAGACATTTGAAGCAGTTGACGTTATCGTCTGCGAGGACACCAGAGTCACTTCCAAACTTCTTGCCTCAATCAACGTCAAAAAGACCCTGCTGGCCATTAACCAACACGCAAACGATGGACGTCTATCATCTGTCGTCTCCCGTCTGTTGAAAGGCGAAAACATCGCTTACGTTTCCGACGCCGGCACGCCCGGAGTAAACGATCCCGGAGGCAAACTCGTTGAACAAGCATTGAAAGAGGGGATCGCCGTCATTCCAATACCCGGCGCATCGGCCTTGACTGCGGCGATCTCGGTCTGCGGATTTCCAATGGAGCACTTTGTTTATCTTGGTTTCGCACCTAACAAAAAAGGACGCCAAACTTTTTTTAAAGAGGTTGCCGAGCGCGACGAAGCGACCATCTTTTTCGAATCAACGCATCGCCTTATCAAAGCTCTCGAATCACTGGTCATGACGTCCGAGGACGCTTCAGGACGTTCCAAGGACGTTCGAGGACGGCTGATATTCGTCGGTCGCGAACTGACCAAGCTATACGAAACCCTGTATCGCGGCACCGCGGCGGAAGTTTTGGAAGCAATAAAAACCACCAGCGACAAAGGCGAAGCGGTGATTATCGTTGCACCGAAGAAATACAACATCAATTAAAGAATATGCGTACAGTCGCCATCTGCGGATCGAAAAAATACAAAGACCAAATTCACCAATTCTCGTTTGAACTCGAAAGGAAGGTTGCCACAACGGCGGAAGAGCTGGTAAGGTTGCTCTGAACTTTATGAAAGAAGCTTTGAATGTCCCGCAATTTCGCAGTGAGTTAAAAGAAAAAAAGCCGATCGATTTTGAAGTGCCATCTTGGTCAGCTGCGCATTTTCAGGATGATATCAGAGAAAAAAAGATAACAATTTCACCGGCGGAACAAATTCGATACGAACAAAATGCAAAACTTGCAGATGTTGTCACGAAAGAACTCGCATGGCTTGTCGATGTCGAAGATGTAACGGCAGCGGATCTGGAAGCAAAATTCAAAAGCTTTAAAGGAGAACTTTCGAGCGCACAAATGCAACTGATAACAAAAATCAAAAACAGGCTTGTTGAAGCCGCGCGCGAAACAGAAAAAATCAGTCAAGGATCCGCACAGAAGCTATATCAAAAGCTAGTTGATGAATTTCATTATCCACCGGCGGATTCCATAGACATCCATCCGTTGGGCATGATTGTGGTCAAATCTTCAAACTGGAATTTGATGCATCTCGATACGGCTGGCTTTTCTTATGAACCGACGGAAGCTTACAAGCAAAGACTGGATCCCAAAGCGTTAGGCTTTATGCAAAGATTAGTCGTCTTGAGAGATGATATCGAAGGAAAGAGCGAGCTTTCTCAAGACGTCATAAGACGACACGAAACTTTTCATTACCTTTACAACATGGCCATAAGGCCGGAAAGCACCGCGAACTACAAATTCGATCTGGAAAAAAGATATTTTTTGCAGGTTAAAAACGAAATTCTTGCACATCTTTTGGGAAATGATTGGCAATGGGACGCGAAAAAACTTTTATCCGATTTAAAACCAAAACAAAAACGCATTTCAGATTTTGACGACAGATCGATAGACGACGTGATCTTGCATGTTTATCAAAAAATCTGCAGAGAAATCGGCAGCAACCTGACCGAGGCGGAATACAAAAAAGAAACCGAGGGTTATCCGGATGCGTTATTTTTGTGTTTAAGGGAAATCGCGCGTCTGTACTGCATGGAAAGTAGAGATTTTGAAGATGCAATAAAAGCGGTGTTGACTGCGCAGGATTTTAAGGAGATGACTGAAAAACTGAAACAGATCGACAAGGAAAAAGTTTTTGTTTGGCGCGATCGATTGCCTGTGCTTTTAGCCCTGTCTCCAAAAGAGAGTGCACATAAAATCATTAATTACAGCACTTTACAGCGGGATTTCAGATTGAATTTTAAAAGAGACACCGCGGAAGTTAAGGAAGATTGGCAATGGTTTTACTCTCAAGTTGCAGACCATATCAAAAAACTGAAACAAAACCCTGATGACGAGGAGAACACGATTGCAGTCAATGAATTATCAAGCTTGCTCAGATCGTTCGGTATTGAAGTCGAAGATTGATATGTTCATTAGCGACCGTCTCTACGGAAGTTTTGAGATAGATGAGCCGGTGCTTATCGAGCTTATAAACTCGCCGTCGATTCAGCGTCTAAAAGGCATTGCACAGCTTGGAATCCCGGCCGAGTTTTACAGTGTTAAAAGTTTTTCACGCTACGAACATTCGGTCGGCGTCATGCTATTGTTGCGGCGCTTGGGCGCAAGCGAGGAAGAACAAATCGCCGGTCTGCTGCATGACGTATCGCATACCGCGTTTTCACACGTCATTGATTGGGTTTTAAAAGAAAACGGCAGCGAAGATAACTATCAAGACATTCATCATTTGGAATTTTTGCAAAGAACGGAATTGCCGTCCATTTTGGAACGCTACGGATACAACATTCAATCAATTGCAGATTACAGTCACTTTGGTTTGCTCGAAAGAAATCTGCCTGCAATCTGCGCCGACAGAGCTGATTACGGTTTGCGTGAGTTTGACTTTACGATTGCCGACGAATGTCTACATGGATTGACGGTGCAAGACAGACAAATGGTTTTTAAAGATACCGGAGCGGCAAAATTGTTTGCAACAAATTTTTTGAAACGCACGGAAGAAAATTGGGCCTGCGCAGAAGCTGCGAATCGTTATCTTTATTTTGTGGAAGCATTGCGCATCGCGGTCAAGCTCGACAAAATCAGTCTGGATGATTTTTGGCAAGATGACGCTTTTGTTTTTAATAAACTAAAGTCTTGCAACAACGCAAGGATAGTCGAGATTTTAAACAAATTACAAATTCTGTCTTGGGATGATTTTCCCAAGAATGGCGTAATTCATATTTTGAAATTCCGATACGTCGATCCGCTTGTTATACTGAATGATAAACTCTTCCGTTTAAGCGAAGTCGATAGTGACTTTAAACTCAAAGTCAAAAAAGCACACGAATGGCATTTGGCGGGTGTGCCGAAAATAATCATTTGAACTATGAAAATCACGATTTGTGGCAGTATTTCATTCTTTGATGAAATGCAAAAAACGCAGCAAGAGCTAGAATCGCTCGGACACGAAGTTAAACTTCCGCCGTCTGAAATAATCAACGAGACGGGACGCTTGATGCCCGTCAAAGAATATTATGCGCTGCGCAAAGCGACAGAAACCGAAGACGGTTGGATTTGGGACAGAAAAGAAGAGGCGATGCACAATCATTTTAATAAAGTTGAATGGGCTGATGCGATTTTGGTGCTGAACTATTCTAAAAACGGAATAGACGGATACATCGGCGCGAATACATTGCTCGAAATGGGCTTGGCTTTTCATCTCAAAAAACCAATATATTTACTCCACCAGATACCTACTATTTCTTACAAAGAAGAAATATTGGGCATGAAGCCGGAAGTTATTGGGTTTGTAAGCAAGATACCCCGCTCGCTTTAGGCGAGCTGCCCCCTTGCGGGACTAGCGAGGACAGGGGATCCGCTTATGGACAAAACGACAATTTTGACTTATTCTTTGACCATGCAAAATAAATTTTACGTAACAACTCCTATCTACTACGTCAACGACAAGCCGCATATCGGTTCGACTTATACGACCGTTGTGGCGGATGCTTTGGCGCGAGCGCATCGCTTACGCGGAGTACCGACGATGTTTTTGACGGGCACTGATGAGAACAGCCAAAAGAATGTCGAGGCCGCGGAAAAAGTCGGCGAGAAAGATTTGCAAAAATATTTGGACGGCATGGCGCAAATCTGGTCGCGGACATGGAAGGAGCTTGGAATCAGCTTCGATGATTTTATACGCACGACAGAGGAGCGCCACCACAAAGCGGTTGAGCGTTTTTGGAAGGCGGTAGAAAAATCCGGAGATATTTATAAAAAAGAATACGAGCGTTCGTATTGCGTGGGTTGTGAAGAGTTTAAAACTCCATTCGAGGTCAAGGACGGGCGCTGTCCGTTGCATCCAAACAAAGAATTGCAAATCGTGCAGGAAGAAAATTATTTTTTTCGCGCGTCGGCCTACAAAGACGAGCTGCTCAAACTCTATCATGAACATCCGGAATTTATTCAGCCTGTCAGCAGGCTGAACGAAACGCGCAATTACGTTAAAGACGCATTTGAAGATTTTTCCATTTCGCGCGAAGCCAAAAAACTTTCGTGCGGCATTCCCGTGCCGGGTGATGATTCGCAACGCATTTATGTTTGGTTTGATGCTCTCATCAACTACATGTCTGCGGTCGGTTACGGCTCGGACGACAAAGTGTTTGCCAAGTGGTGGCCCGCGACTTTGCATCTTGTGGGAAAAGACATCATCAAGTTTAACTGCGCTCTTTGGCCTGCGATGATAATGAGCGCAGCCAAGTCGGACGAGCTGCTTCGAAATGAAGATGAAAGTCCAAAACTTCCGGAACATGTTTTCGCGCACGGATTTTTTACCATCAACGGACAAAAAATCAGCAAATCGCTGGGCAATGCCATCGATCCGCTGGATTTGGTCAAAGAATATCAAATAGACGCAATCCGTTACTTTTTGTTGCGCGAAATTACTTTTGGCGAAGACGGAGACTTCTCGCTTGCTCGTCTAGCCGAACGCTATAACGCCGATCTGGGCAACACCTTCGGCAACCTCGTCAACCGCGCTATCTCCATGAGCAGGAAATACTTCGACAACAAAGTTCCGTCGATTGATTTGAGTTCCCCTAAATTCGAGCTTCGAAATTCGAGCTTCGATGGTCCTATCTCCTGGGGCGGCAAAGATGCAGTCGACACGCTCTGGCAGTCCGTCGACCAGTACATCGAGTCAAACAGACTTGACCTTGCGCTGGAGACGATTTGGGGAGGGGAAGGTTGTTCGCTTATCGTTGCGAATCGACTCGTAGAAGAAACCAAACCATTCAAACTCATCAAAGACAATCCCGAACAAGCCTCAATCGTTTTATACACGTTGCTGGAAGCTTGTCGTCATTTCGCATGGATGATCGAGCCCGTAATGCCGACCATCGCGGAAGAGATCATCCGCCAGCTTGGTCAAGATCCAATCGCCGAACGCAAACAGGGGATTAAATACCTTCGATCCTGGGGCTGCCTCAAACCCGGATCAGAACTGCCAGAGCCAAAAATTTTGTTTCCGAGGAATGCATAAATCGGTTCGTAAGTTGATCCCCTGATCCGATACTTCGCATCGGATCTGTCCCCTTAACAAAGGGACGTCGAAACAAAACCCTTAAACCATTTATGCCTCTTTCGAGCTTTCAACATCAAACATTGTCTGACGAAGTACTAAACGTCAGCATTCAAAGCATCCTCGAATCAAGCAAGCTACTTTCGATGTCAACGGTCAATTCAAACAATACAGCTCATATCAACACTGCGTATTTTGCTTTTGATGAAAATTTTAATTTTTTCATCGTTACCAAACCATCCACAAAGCATGCAAAAAATTTGGCCAACAATCCGTCGGTTGCGATAAACGTGTTTGATGGAAATCAAAAGTTCTGGACATCGCTTAAGGGGCTACAACTTTTTGGTACTTGCGCAAAAACCCTTCTTACAGAAGTGCCTCATGCTTTAACAACTTACAATAAACGTTTCCCGATTTTCAGTGAGTTCGCTTCGCACCCAAATGATTTTACTAAAAAAGCAATCAGCTCACGTTTTTACACCATTAACATCAATTCAATAAAACTCTTCGATGAACCTACTTTTGGCGAGGAAGTTTATATTGACTTAAATTTGCAAAAGCAGTCTCCATCAACTTCACTCCAACTCGTCGTCATGCTAAATTGTTAATTGTTCATTGTCCAGCCTCTATATAATTCAATGTGGCGGGATCCCGCCAAAGGCGGTGATTAATTGTTAATTTTTATTATGCTCCTCTTCAACATAATCCTAATTCTCGCTCAGCTGGGCTTTATCGGATCCGGACTTAAGGACGGCTTGATTTATGCGCTTGGACGCATCGTCGGCGCTGTGGTTGGATTTGTGATCGCAAAAACTTTTTATATCGAAGCGTCGGTCATCCTCTCTCCGTTTTTGCCGAGCAACTGGGCGCGAATTTTCGCTTTTTTGATCATCTTCATACTGGCCACTCGCGCGATGGGTTGGATTTTTAAAGCCTTGGACAAAACATTTAATTTTATCGCCGTCATCCCTTTTCTCAAATCAATCAATCACGCACTCGGCGGATTCTTGGGTTTTTTGGAAGGCATGATTGTAATCGGCGGGTTGATTTGGTTTTTCAAAACCTTTAACGTCATCCCGTCAGCGCTTACTTACATCAACGGATCTTTTATGGCGAGCTGGATTTATGGAGCGTTCACGAAAGTGCTGGGACTACTACTTTAACTCAAAACTAGAAACTGGAAAGAGTGGTTCAGTTAAACTTTTTAACTCTTTCTAGTTTCCAGTTTCTAGTTTCCAGTTTCTAGTTGTCTATGTTAATCGACACTCACTCCCACCTGCATTTCCGCAAATACGACGATGACAGAAACGAAGTTCATCAGCGCATGGCTGAGTTTGGCGTTAAGACGATTACAGTCGGAACAGCAATGAACACCAGCCGCGAAGCAGTCGAATACGCGGATAAACATGCGGACACTTGGGCGTCTGTCGGTTATCATCCGGAACATGTAACGAGTGATTTTGAAGACGATGATGAAATCGGCGCATTGGACGAGCCGTTTGACGCAGTAGAACTCGAACGCATCGCGACTTTGTCACCGCGCGTAATCGCGATCGGCGAAGTCGGACTCGACTATCATTATTTTAATGAATCGGGAAAAATGAAGTCCGGACTAACAATCGAGGACGCGAAACTGAATCAAAAAAATATTTTTCTTCAACAAGTCTCCTTGGCGCAAAAACTCAACAAGACACTAATCCTCCACATCCGCGACGCCGCGGCAGACATGCTTAGTATCCTAACCGATCACCGAAATTCGAATCCCGATACCCGAATCGTCATCCACGGCTTTTCTGAAAAATGGGAAACGGCGCAAAAGTATTTGGATCTCGGATGTTACATCGGAATCGGCGGGATTGTGACGTTTAAACCGCGCAAAGAGACTTTGCCCGAAGATACGTTGATATCTATCGCGCAAAAAATCCCGCTCGATCGTCTTTTGCTTGAAACAGATGCGCCTTGGCTTGCGCCTGTTCCAGTCCGCGGAACGAGAAACGAACCAACATACGTTCGCCATGTCGCGAAATTTGTCGCGCAGGCAAGGGGAATTTCGCTTCAAGAGATTTCCGATGTGACGACGAAAAATGCGCAAAGATGTTTTAACTGCAATTTTGATTTTTGACGTGCAATTGATTTTATTGTAAATAAAATCTACGGAAACGGAGGTCTAGATGAATCCGACATACATGTTTGCAGCACTGTATTTGATGATAAAGGGAGGACGTGATGAGTCGTATTTGGCAGTTTCTATCTGCGCTCTTTCTGCTCGTCGGTTGTACCGTCGAAAAACCGCCGCCGCAAACAACGTCATGCCCTTTGCGGCCTACCACAGAGGCGAAATCGTACGAGCTTATCGGAGAAAGCTGGACCGTTATCTCCGTAATCTATCCGTTGGACGCACGTATTGAGTGCGTCGGCGACAATGGCGCGGATTTTAGGCGCGTTGTTTCTAAGATGACGCAGATTCTCAAAAACCGCGAACTGGAGCCGAATGAGTTTTACGGCGTCGGACCGCGTGATTGTGTCTGCGAAGGCAAACACGGCTATTCTGCCGTGATGATGCGCAACATCGCGGTAGTTACGTGCCTCACTCCCGAAGAAGCGCTGGCCGTCAGAGAACGGCACGTCTTGCTTACAAACCGCTGAAACCTAAAGCGGTCTTTTTTTAAAAATTTTGCACCATTGACTTATATATATATCATGCCTATAATCTTGGCGTCTTTAAAAACATGCAAATCGAGCAAAACCAGCCAAAAAAAGACACAACAAAGGCTGTGGATAAAAACAGCATGTCTTTAGGACAAGCATTTAGTTTAGCTTGGGAATTGGGCTATCTTATGGCAATTCCGCTGGTCCTTTTTGCACTTGGCGGCCGTCTGCTCGATAAATACCTGAACACTTCGCCGACTTTTCTAATGTTCGGCATAGTCATCTCAATCATCGCATCGTCAATCTTAGTCGCCCTAAAAGCGACAAAGATCATCAGTGGCATTACAAAAGGGACGGACGACAAAAATAATTCGTAATTTGGCATTTGCAGTTAATCAAAGTATGTTGGAAATTTCGATTGCACCAGAAGTTGTAACAACCATTGCGGGTTTTCCGGTTACAAATACCATACTCGTAATGGGAGTTATTTTTTTGATCACAATCGTAATTGCGATTATCGTAAAACGCAGAATCTCTGTAAACAAACCTGCGACGGGCGTTGCGGGTATAATGGAATTTTTCGTGGAAGTATTTTTGGATTTTATTGATTCGATAACCAGTGATCATCGCAAATCAATTCGTATCTTTCCAATTGTTGCAACAATCTTTTTAATCGTGTTGCTTTCAAACTTAGTTGAACTTGTTCCGGGCTTGGGTTCCATTGGCATCTGGGAGCTTCATGGCGAAGAGACAATTTTGGTGCCTTTCATAAGATCGATGTCTGCAGACCTGAACTTTACTTTGGTTGTTGCCGTTTTTGCCATGGCATCCGTTCAAGTGATGTGAATGAGGTTTCTAAAAGTCGGACCTTACCTTGGCAAATTTTTTGTGGCGCCCTGGAAAAAACCGTTTTTAATCGGTACGTTCGTCGGTTTGCTGGAGTTCATGTCTGAATTTTCAAAAATACTTTCATTTACCTTTCGT
>Ga0172379_10010347_pt1 | contig 11300 bp, 5 predicted proteins | sample GrowelOW334metaG_FD_119756 | JGI IMG/M metagenome (GOLD analysis project Ga0172379, IMG submission 119756) | Groundwater microbial communities from an aquifer near a municipal landfill in Southern Ontario, Canada - Groundwater well OW334 metaG | ecosystem: Environmental > Aquatic > Deep... | reverse complement strand
GACCGGTTCCACTGTGAGAAGATGGATTTTCAGCGGGTCCAGCAGTAAAGGCCGGAGTTGCATTCCCTATGGTCACAGAAGAACCCAAGTCGTCTGCGATAGCACTTGGAATAAACAGAGCAAAAGATAACAAAACTACCAAAAACAGAGCTAGTTTGCCATTAACAAACCGCCCAAAAGCAACCAAATGACAGATAATCATATTTTTTGACTTACAACCATTTTGAAGTGTAATACTGTTACAAAAAAATGCAAGAGGTTTTTATGAAAACCCACTAAATTACCACCCGGCCACTTCACCAGTAATCCCGGCAACAGTGTTCGTGCCGCTATATGAACCGGAGGCCTGAATTGACGGAATTCTCAAGATCCAATAAATAATTTTTGAAGCAGGCGTAGCCGTGGTTGTTGTTTTGAGAACATTGAGTTCTCTTTCAGTTGCAGTACCGGACAATACAAAATCCGCTAAATCCCATGTTTCCGAACTCAACGAGTATTTTTGCTGTCCAACAGAAATATTATTTCCTCCGGATGTCATAGCAGTTCCAGAAATATTTGCATCCAATCCAACATTTCCTGTGGCCTCAATCGTTGTAGTTGCTACAGAACTATCACCTCCGGGAATAAGAGATCCATAACTGATAGTCGAAGAAACAAAATCGTAAGCAGTAAACATCCCCATCTCCACACCACTGGCAGTTTCAGTAAGATTGGAAGCGGCGGCATCGTCATCCGAAAATTGCATTGATGCCTTCCATGTTTCATCGGCATAAGTAGAACTTGCGACAGTCGGATCCGCATGATATTGAAAAGAAAAAGTGCAGGTAACAGTAATGTCCGTATCACTCACACCTGTACAGCTACCGGCATCTTCAACACACACATAAGATGTCCAGCCATCGTAAGGAGTATAGCAATTATTGGGATTATTCTCTCCAGCCCCATCACAACCGGTCGCGCCTATGCCGGAACGATAAACAATTATTCCTCCAGAGGTCATATCAATTTCCGGTTCATCTTTACCATTAAGACAACCGTTATCATCCGAAATAGTCGCCTTAACCGTAAATCCAGGAGTCACATTTTCTTCGACAGTTAGAGTTAAATCACCGGAGCCGTCAGTATCATAGAGAGTAACATTGGAAATCTCAGGAGCAACATTATTGATAACATAACTATCTGCCGTGCCACTGCCACTTCCGGCAACCGCATCCAATTTGGCAGGATCACTATTTGCCGGAGGAATAGACAATGTAAGTCCGCCACCCAAGCTCTGAGTGTAACTCGTCCCTGCGCCATTACTTGTAAATATTCCTGTTTGGAAATAATCAACAGTTGGAGTGTACCCAAACCAAGAATTAATAATGGTCTGGCAAGCTCCTGAATTGGCCATATGATCCCCCTGCATTACCAAGACAAATCGGTTGTTACTTCCGTTTTTATACAAACAAAGATTGTAATTTTCACTTCCATCTTCACCCAAATCATAATCGGTATAACCATTTACCGTTTGAACACAAGAATTTGTAGAACTCACATCATCCACACAAATACGCGATATCCCGCCAGCCACCCCTGTTCCATAATCATTTCCTCCATACATATAAAAGAGCCCGGAAACACTATAATAAACAGAAGCTTCTCCGGCAGCAACAGCCCCATGGTTATCAATAATAAAACCGTAAACATCCTCTGAACTATCCTGTTTGGTAACCGAAGGAGAGCATCCGACATTACTTCCGGCTGGAGTGGTTGTATGACAAACTTCTTCATCCACAGCGCACCCGGGAGTAGCGCCATCGGTAAATACATTCGTATAACAAACATATAAAGATACTGTATCGCCGGTATCGGTATCATCCGAAGTCGTAGAAAAAGTTAAAGTCGCGCCCGGAGCAACAGGTCCATCATTGGAAAGAGTAGTAATCGTAGGGACATGGTTCACATAAAATGGTGACCCACTGTCGCCGCTACCCTGAGCCGCGGATGAACAAGTTGAAGCGGCGTTGTGATCACAGACAAAAGCATACCAATCGTTAGATTCAGGATCGTCTGCCACCGGTTCAAAGGTACAGCTGGCGGCAGAGCCGGAAGCCGTGGAAGTGGAAACACACCAATCTTCATCAGTCGCGCAAGTTGGCGCGCCATTATTCACCGCGGTAATAGAATTCGTCCCGCAAACAGCGAGATAATAATTGTCATTATTTGAATCGGAAGCCGTCGCTGAGAAACTAACATTATCACCAACCTCAGTCGGTGCCGTGCTGGAAGAACCACCGTCAGACGGCCCAGTACCAATACTTGGCGCCACATTATTAACCGTAGCAGATGTATATGTATTTTGCTTTACGCCATCAGATTCAAAACTATGGTTATCTATTATATATCCATAAAGATTATGAACACCCGCCGGGGTTCCCGTTGGAATTCCAAATTGACAACTGGCATTGCTGGCACTGGCCGAACTGTGACAAGTCTCGCCGGCCACACCACACGCTGTGCCAGTAAAATCATTGCTGTTGCAAACAAAAAGCTGAACCGTATCGCTAGCGGTATCGGTATCGCTATCAGCAGAAGTTGTAGAAAAAGTTACAGTCTGTCCCGGATTTTTCGGGCCGTCATTTGAATAAGCTGAAAAAGCTGGTGGATGGTTGACATAAACAGGTGAGCCGGTAGCTCCACTTCCCTGTGCCGCAGTTGAACACGCCGAAGCCGCATTATAGTCACAAACAAAAGCATACCAAGCAACAGTTTCCGGCAGACCCGAAGGCAGTGCCGCCAAATTACAAGTAGCTCCACTCCCGGAAGCAGTAGAACTGGAAACACAAATTGTGTTATCCGTAGCGCAAGTTGGAGCGGCATTGTTATTCGCCGTAATACTGTTCGACAAACACGCCGCCAGATAATAATTGTCCGATTCTGTATCGCTGGCTGTGGCTGTAAAAGTCAAACTGCCGCCCTCGTTAGTCGGGGCCGTACCGGAAGATCCGCCGTCCGATGGACCGGTGCCAATGGACGGGGCTGTATTGGAAGCAGCCGTATAAGTAACCAGAACTTCAATATAATAACCATAAACAGCAGGACTAGACGAAGGTCCTCTATAAAGACCCTGGATCCCCACATTTAAATGGCCGGAAGAAATAATGTTAGAAAAACTAGTCGTGTACTGTGCTGTTAAGGTAGCCTTGCTCGTAGCTGTATCAGAAGCTTTGCTAGTCCAAGTTCCAGACTCTTTTACCCATAAAGATTGCCCGTAATAATAACAGGTAACATTATGAACAAACAGTTCAGCGGATAAAAGAAAATTGTGGTACTCCAAAACGCTTAAATCATAAACATAACCATCAAAATCCCAAAAATCTTTTTGAACAACCTTTAACTCTTGATTTGAAGAATAAATAGTTCCTCCAACTACAACATTTTTTATTTCTACATATTTATCATTAACTGGATCAACCAGGATCGGATGGTAATCCGTAGCTTCAACTTTTTGGCCATTGGACAAATACAGAGTAACCATTCGGTCAGTATAGGGGTGACGAATAACTTGACTGATGTGACCTTCCTTAATTTTGCCTTTATTAACATAATAAATTAAAGGCAACTTCTCGTTACTCAAATACATGTCATAAAGTTCCAAAAAATCCAAATCACCAGCAGAAGTTTTAACCATAGTCTCGCCGGAAAAAGAAGGAGGCGCGCAATTGTAACTTTTTTTACCATAACCTTTCCATGTTATATCCACCTGTGTAATGTCGCCCACGCCTTCGCTAACAGTAAAATCAAACCTAATATAAGGATACATAGAAGACGAACATATAGAGGTAGTATAATCAGTATCATCATCAGTAATATCCAAATACATTTGTGAAGTAAGCTCGGACTCGTAACTATCGTCAAAGCCACCGTTGTTGCCCCCTCCATCAACACTATCACTCGTGTAATACGCCTGCGCATCCGTATCATTGGCGTAATAAGTATGAGTGGAATCAATCACCACCGGATAATTTCTTGCCGAATCGGCTAGCCAACTTTTACCCTCGGCGTCCAGAATCTTGGCAATCAAATATTTATTTCCTTGCTTGGTAACCTCAAAATGCAGACCATAATTTTGCGGCCGTCTTGTTTCGCCGGTCTCTAAATCCGTCACCTCATTCAACTCATACATCACCGGCTTTGGTATATAAAACAAAATCTTATTCGGCTGTTTTTTCTGAAAAAAAGTTATTGAACCATCATCTTTTTTCTCAAAATCCAAACCTGCATCCAAAGAAAATTTCTGCTCCAGCTTGTTTATTTTTATTCCCATCGCCATATCTTGCACAATATATTCCTCGAGCAATTGACGCGGAGTTATCGTGTACTTCAATTCCACATTTGGATAAACATTTGGATAAGTAACGGTATTGCCAGACGTCACTGCTGTCGCGCTTTGCACATTCCCCAAATCATTATTATTCACAAGATCATAAGTTAATCCGCCTTCCAATACGCCAAATTTCAAGTAATCTCCTCCGGCAGAAGTTGTCTCCGAAAAATCAGATTCAAAACTATTTTTTTTATTTTGATATTTAAATCCGTTTCCATTATTTGTTTCTACGTTCGTATCTATTGTCTGAAAATCGCCGTTCGCATCTTTGTAATTTAAAAAATCGCTGGTTAATTTCTTAACATACTTGCCATCATCTTTAAGGTAAACATTGGAACTGCGCCCCTTCTTCTTCAATATTTCCGTTGCAGAACCATAATGCGGATCAATTATTTTGCTCTCGCCGCCTTCAAGGCTAAGATTCAATTTTAAGGTCAAAATAGGTTCGCCATTCTCCGTTTGCACAGACACTTCCGGCAAATATTCTTTTGGAATATCCGACCAATCATAAAATGCCGATTCGTTAATTTCAGGATTTCCGCTACCGGTTTTGAATTCCAACTTTGCATCAGCCGATGGATTTTGCATAATATTTTCCTGACTACGATTGTTTACATTAAAAATTTGCGGCGTTTCAGTTACATCAAACTCCTGAGTTCCCCATACAACTTTATCCGCGACAATTTTATTTTTTAAATAAATCGTAAAATCCTGTTCACTATCGGTTTTATTTTTCACCTCCACAGATTGCTTAACAGTATCAAAACCTGTGTTTTCCGCTTGATATTTTGTGTTGATTGCAACTTTTTCCAAATCCAAATCACTGGCAATTCCATCCGCCACCGTTCGCGTTTCTTTTTTTGGCTGCAATTCGTCCAAATTATATTCGGGCCTTTCTGCAGGCGAAGATTTCACGCCCAAGACTTGCGAAACCGTATTTTGAGCCGCATCAATAGTGGCTTGCGACAAATCCGCTTGTGCAACCACAGGCTTGTTAGACGTTATTTCCATCGTAATTTCTGGAAATGCTTGCTGCATTCCTGCTGAGGCCTCAGCCAAAACAGGCGTTTCGTTAATTTCGGAAATTTTATATTCAGCAAATCCTGCACGATTAATTTCCAGCCAGGCGGAATCCAAATAAACTTTCGTGTTCTCCGACCCCTCATAAACAATTTTTACATTCAAATTTTTAATTTGCTCCCATGTTAAACCCGGCAAAACGAGCGAGTAGTATCCACCATTGGTTTTATTGGAAACAGCTTGAGATAAATCTATAAGCTTCAAATCGGACCATGAGTTTGGATCGTAACTGTAACTAATTTTCAAAGTGTCGTTTGGATTTCCCTGCGCACCCAGAGACAAGCCCAGGGAAACATTTTCGATTTTTAATTCTTGATCGGCGTATCTTTCGATAGTTGCCGTATCAAATCCGGAAAGCTCGAGAGTTCTGGTCTCGGCAGGTTTGTCAGGCGTTGTTTCGGCAGGCGCGGTCGCGACCGCAGGAGTTTCGGCTTGAGAGGCTGTCGAAGTGGCCTCAGGATTTTCGGCCGGAGCAGCCGTTGTGGGCGAAACATCTTGCTGTGTTGCGGCCGGAACTTCGGCTGGCATTTCCGTTGGAACCGGAACAACTTCCGAAGGTGCAATTTCGGCAGGAACTTCGCTCGGCACGGTTTCGCCGGGTGTTTCAGTAGAAATTGGCACGACCTCTGCAGAAGAAGCTTCAGGTGGCGCCGGCGCCACTTCGGCAGGTGCGGTTTCTGCTGAAACCGCTGTTGGCTCCTCGGCCGGCGCCTCACTTGACACCTCACTTGGCGCCACACTTGATGTCTCACTTGGCGCCACGCTCTCCGCCCCCTCTGTAACCTCCTGCAAAGCTATTTTTGGATTTCCATCAAATATTTCCCGAAGCACATCAGACACATTATTCATGGAAATTTTTGGCAATACTTCTTGAAGAACCACGTCCGAATTTACCGCAGGAGCTTCAACAGGAGCTTCAACAGGAGCTTCGGATGGGGTTTCGATTGGCGCCACACTTGGAACTTCACTCGGCGTTTCCGCTGGAACTGCAACCGGCACTTCAGCCGGAATCTCGCTCGGTGCCACACTTGGCGTTTCATCAGGAACCACAGTTTGAGTTTCGCTCGGCACAACACTGGAGGTTTCATCCGGAGAAGTTTCCGTAACCGTCGGTGGCTCCGGCAAGGACACTTCCGGCAAATTATCCAACGCCCCGCTTGGTATCTCCGCAGAAACTTCCGGCAAATCATTTACCGGTAATTCTGCGAAAACATACGCCGAATTAATCGCATTAAATCCTGCAATGTCTGCATCCGCAGTTACATCCAAACTCAAAGTTTTATCAGCGGAAAACCAGTCTCCGGAATAAGCGCTTGGAAAAATTTTCGTCTCACCACAAATTTTGGAAGATCCCATCACATCAGAATACGGATAAATATCACAAATACTTTGAGACACTCCGGCCAAATTCAAAAACCATAATCCGATAAAAAGCGTGGGGACGACCCAAATAAGCCATTTTAATTCGCCATGAACAGTAGGAATTTTTCTACGAATTTTATGAATAGGGGTTTTGATATGACTTATTTAATTCAGCTTTTATACTATGCAACAAACCTCTTTTTTTCAATAAGAACGCGCGCATTTCATAATAGGGGCGGCTTTTGCCTAAATAGATAAAATTTGATATAACGCCTCCGCTCGCGGAGAGATGGCCGAGTGGTTGAAGGCGCCGCTCTCGAAAAGCGGTAAGGGCTTACGCTCTTCCAGGGTTCGAATCCCTGTCTCTCCGCCATATGATGAGTGCCTCCTTTTCTGCCCTATGCCAAATTGGTCGAAACATTTTTCTTGAGCCATATCGTATAAATCAGCGTTCATTCGAACAGTTAATTGTTTTCGATTGGGCATGGTCATGATTGTTAAATTAATTCGCTGTCGGAATGTACAGCAAAAAGACAGCAAAAACGACAGGGGTTTTAGAGAGACACTAAAGGCGGTTTATGCCTCAATATATAACAACGCAATGGTTGACAAAACTCTCTATTGTCCGTAGAATCCCCAATACTGTATTATGCAAGAATCAAACCAACAACATCAAACATTCGAAGGCCTAGGAATTTCCGAGAAAATTCTTAGCGTTTTAACGAAGGCAAATTTTGTAAAACCAACGCCAATCCAGCACCAGTCGATTCCAACAGCTTTGGAGGGAAAAGATCTTATCGGCGTAGCACAAACCGGCACGGGAAAAACTCTCGCTTTCGGAATTCCGATGATTCAACATCTGGCAAAACCGACAAGCGTTGGAGGAGGGCTTATTATAGCGCCAACTCGCGAGTTGGCTATTCAAATTGAAGAATCTTTCCGCAAAATCGGACAATTTTTGGGACTTAGGACGGCCGTCTTAATCGGCGGCGAACCAATTTACAGGCAGGTTACGGCCATACGAAAAGGCGCCCGAGTAATCATAGCCACTCCGGGAAGACTTATTGATCACTTGCAGCAACGAACTTTGTCTCTCGATAAAGTTGAAATTCTTGTTCTTGATGAAGCGGACAGAATGTTTGATATGGGTTTCGCTCCACAGTTAAAAATAATTCTTGAAAGAGTTCCCAAAAATCGCCAGACTCTCCTTTTTTCCGCAACAATGCCAAGCGAAATCGTAAAAATTGCGACACAGCATATGAAAATGCCGATTCGCGTTGAAGTAGCTCCGTCAGGAACCGTAGCCGAGCTTGTCGAACAAGAAATAATCATCGTAAAAAAAGATGGAAAACTTACAATGCTGAAAAAGGTTTTGGATGACCATCACGGAAGTGTTCTTGTTTTCTCACGCACAAAACATGGAGCAAAAAAGATAACACAAGCAATCAGAAACATGGGACACACGGCCGCCGAAATTCATTCAAACAGATCTCTTGGCCAACGAAAAGAAGCTCTTGAAGGATTTAAAACAGGAAGACATCGAGTCCTCGTCGCAACAGATATCGCCGCCCGCGGAATTGATGTCCAGGACATCCAATTGGTTCTCAATTACGACCTCCCCGATAATCCGGAGGATTATGTTCACAGAATCGGGAGAACAGCCCGAGCGGGACGCGAGGGCAAAGCAATTTCATTCGCAACACCGGAACAACGCCGCGACGTCCAAATTATCGAACGTATAATCAGAAAAACTCTTCCGGTAAAACATGCCGACGGAACAAAAGTAGACAGACAGCCGCCGGTTAATCAGCATTCACAGCAACAAAAACCTGGCGAACCAAGAAAGCCTCATTTTTTCCACAGAAGACGAAGTCCGAGCAGAAATCGCGGTCGAAGATAATTCCGCGCTAACATTTTTGCCTTTCAGCTCCGAATCTGCTATAAATCTCGGGCTTCTTAAACTTATCACGGAGAGATGGCCGAGCGGTTGAAGGCACACGCTTGGAAGGCGTACGTGGGAGAAATCTCACCGAGGGTTCGAATCCCTCTCTCTCCGCCATATAATAACCGACTAATCCTTGCACAAACGGCAAGAATTGTTTAACATCATAAGCAATTACTAACCCCTCATAAGATGAAAGACAGTTGCGCATGCTGCAGTTGGAAAAATCCTTTAGCGCTTACGCTAGGACTTTTTGCCGCTGTAGTACACTTCATTTGGCTAATCTTGGTTGCGACAAACGTTGCAAAACCAATGATGGATTGGGTGCTTCAAATGCACCACATTCAATTCGATTACACTGTGATGCCGATAAACTACGTAGACGGATTAATCTTGGTCGTGCTCACTTTCGTAGTAGGTTATGTTTTGGGAACAATCTTGGCAGGCTTCTGGTGCCTATTCGGCGGATGCAGCTGCAAAAAATAGTAATCACAAATTAAATGGAACAGTATCTTCCTGCTATTGCGACTGTTGGTTTAACAATCCTGGTTTTGGGATGGACAGCACAAATGGCACAAGCTCTTACAAAAGATTTAAAAATCAGTCCTTTATTTCTGATTGCACAAATGATAGGGTGCGTTATTTTGGCCGGAGACAGATACTTTTCTGGTGAACCGGTGTCTACCGCGCTGAACATAATCGGAGCCGCGTTCGCGGGAATTATTTTGACAAAAGTAATTACAAAAAAGTAGTTGAAGCCCCTATGCTTTCGGCTGATATAAAAAAGGATCTACAAAAATTCGCAAGCAAAGAGAATGCGAAAAATCTTTCGTGGTTTTTTAAAACAGGAAAAGGTCAATATGTACACGAATATCGGCTTACCGCTCTACTTTTTTTGGTTTATAAATTTAAGAAAGCTAATGTAAAAGAGCAAAAAGATTTATATAATTTTTATCTAAAAAACACAAAATATATCAACAACTGGGACTTGGTGGATCTTTCTTCGAGAGACACTGTTGGAGAATATTTATTAAAAAATCCTACGGAAAAATCGACATTATACAAACTGGCGAAATCAAAAAATCTTTGGGAAAAAAGAATCGCAATAATATCAACAAGCGCGTTTATCAGAGAAAATAAATTTGAAGAAACCTTAAAAGTCTCTGAGATTTTGCTAAACGATAAGCATGATTTGATTCACAAAGCCGTCGGATGGATGCTAAGAGAGGTCGGGAAAAGAGATTTGGATATTGAAGAAAAATTTCTAAAAAAATATTACAGAAAAATGCCAAGAACTATGTTAAGATACGCAATAGAAAAATTTTCCGAGAATAAAAGACAGTTTTATTTGAAAAAGTCATGAAAAAATCCACAAAAACGACACTAAAAATAATCTTACTAGTAATCGGATTATTGGTTGTGGCAGTAGGAATTCGGACATACAGAAGAAACCATGCAGAGATTCCGGACACCTCACAAACTTCAGAGATAAAAACAGCCTTCAACATAAGATACGACACAAAAGATTCACTACAATTCGCGGATTTTTATATCCCCGCCGAAAAATCTTCCACCCTTTTGATAATCGTCCATGGCGGCGGTTGGATAACAGGCACCAAGAAAGATTTTTCGGACGTATCAAACTTTTTCGTGGAAAAAGGATATGTAGTGGCAAACATAGATTATCGCCTTGCTCCAAAATGGAAATACGATTCACAGCTACAAGATATTGCTGCCGTTTTAAAGTTGGCAGACGCTCAGAAAACAAAATTGAAACTGAAAAATGGCTATAAAATAGCCTTAATGGGTCACTCAGCCGGCGGCCAACTGGTATCAATTTTTTCGCTAAAAGAAAACGATTATGGCACAAAAAATGTGGACTACTGCATAGGACTGGCCGGACCATACAACTTAAACCTTATGGGAATAAAAAAACCTTTAGTCGAAAAAGCACTTATAAACTTTCTTGGAAACTTCACTCAAGATGAAGCGTCCCCTGCCAAACAAGTAAAAGAAGGCGAAACAACAAAATTTCTGTTATTATTGGGCGCGTCGGATGAAATGGTTCCAGAACAACAACTTACAGAATTCAAAGACGCATTAACAGCAAAGAAAGCTTACGTTGAAACTTATATGATCCCGTGGAGAACGCATGAGAGCTTGTACACAAACATACCATTCACGGGCAACGAAGTAGCTGAAAAAATATTAAAATTTTTAGAGTTATGAATTACTTATCATTGGCACTAACGGTCGCGGGGCTGGCAATGTTTGAAACAATTTCATCAATAGATAACGCGGTTATAAATGCCGATGTTTTACATACGATGCAGCCAAAAGCCAGAAAATGGTTTTTGTTTTGGGGAATTTTGTTCGCTGTTTTCATAATAAGAGGCCTCCTGCCATGGATAATAGTATGGGCAACAATGCCCGAGTTGGGACCGATTGGCGCGATGACTGCAACCTTTTCCAGCGACCCATATGTTCTGGCGGCAATCGAAGAGTCAGCTCCAATCTTATTGATTGGAGGTGGAACTTTCCTAGTGT
>Ga0172379_10010346_pt1 | contig 11300 bp, 19 predicted proteins | sample GrowelOW334metaG_FD_119756 | JGI IMG/M metagenome (GOLD analysis project Ga0172379, IMG submission 119756) | Groundwater microbial communities from an aquifer near a municipal landfill in Southern Ontario, Canada - Groundwater well OW334 metaG | ecosystem: Environmental > Aquatic > Deep... | reverse complement strand
TCCCCAGTAGATCCAGCAGCATGGCTACGAGCATCAGGGTTTGGAACCTGTTTGCACACTGGGTTTCATACTCCCAGGAGCCCAGAGGACGCAAAGCGTGGGTCAATCCTAGGATCATGTTTCCTGCAAGCAGGCTATTCGCTAGGATGATCAATGACATGTTACTCCTTCAATTTCCAGACCGAATCCTCCAGGACGTCCTGGATATGTGCCTTGAAGTCTTCAGGCACGTCGATGATGACAACCGACTGTGTGCCAACAGCAAGGTGCACGTCCAGAACTCCAAGGACACGCTCTACAGGAGCCTTGCTTGCCCAGAAAGGATGCTCCGTGGACAATTGCGTTGTCCACAACGGATTCTCTTTGGCTACCAGGACATACTCCCAGGTCATCTCCTCCGGGTGGGAGTTGTCGAACTTGGCACTTTTCCGCTCCCGCAGTTGCAGCACCTTTGCGACTGCGTCCGGATGGCGCTTCAGGGCTTCCTTGTAGGGAATTCGTAGGCTCATGACTACAGCAGTCCTGCCTTGTTGAGCACATGCAGGATGATGAGCACGGCACCCACGACGGCACCGGCACCCCCGAGCATCATGACGACCATCGCGCACACGTGCCCAGCGAAGAGCTTGCCGAAATCCTGGATGGGAGACGCCTGGTTCTTCTCCGGATCCTGGAGCTTTCCGAAGAAGCCCCCGACGAAACCTGCCATGTTCCTGGCAGCAACCCCGAAAGCCCCCAGGCTGACGCCCAAACCCACACACAAGATCAAGATCCCTGCAGTCAGCATCGCATGACTCCTTTCTCAAGGAGGGGGACACCGAATTCGGTGTCCCCCTGAACCCTGAACCTGACTAGAAGGTGAACTCCACGAGGTAACGGATGTGGTTGTAGTGCGGCTCAAAGACGACGTGCTCGTCGTTCTCCAGCCGGTGTCCACGATCCCCACCCCGCCCGAAGACCGAGTCCTTGCCGTTCGGGGGCGTGCTCCAGGAGCCGGTCGAGGGGGCGAGGTAGGCATCCCCCATGATCGTCTCCGTGATGAACATGAAGGCTCCCCGTCCCTGCACGCCACCCTGCCCCTGGCTCCAGGCGCTGCCCGAGTAGCTGGTGTAGCCGACCGCCTTGCGGTAATCGGTTGCCGTGTAGGTGCCATGCCCGAAGTTGGCTCCGCAGATCAGCGCTCCCGGCAGCGACTTGGGCAGCCGGAAGTGGGTCTGGATGATCGGGCTGACGTTGACCGAGCGGGTGCCGTGCTGGGTCACGATCACGTTCGCCTTGGCAAACAGCTCCTGCTCCGCACCCGCCAGGTCGACCCGCTGCCTGGGCTGCAGCCCAGCCCGCACGCTGAAGGAGCCCATCCGCTTCGCAGCGACCTTCTTCACGCACTCCATGAACAGGGCGTCCCGGTCGGCACGCTCCACCTTGAAGAGGTTGAGCACCTTCATCGGGCGGTTCAGGTAGCCGTGCCGGTTGTTGGACTGCGCCAGGAGCATGGCGATGACCGCCTTGCCCAGGGTGTCGTTCGGATCCATCCAGGTCAGCTTGGCGTTCAGCAGGCTGTCCGGGTCCGAGGTGGTGACTTCGGCAGCCGTGCTGAAGTCCTCGCCCTGGAGCGCAGCCTCGAAAGTGTCCAGGTCGAGCTGCAGCTTGGCGATGTTCTCGGACGAGAGGATCGCCTCCCGATCCGTGATCCCCGTCCGGGGGATGTACTTCGGGATCATGCTGAACACGATCCGGCTGAGATCCCGCAGCCCCTTGTCCTTGATCTGGGCATCGATGTCATCCCCGACCACCCGGATCCGCCCGAGGGCGAGGTCGATGTAGGTCTCCCGGACTTCCGTGATGGCGTCCATCGTCGGGGTGACGCCCGAGGAGGCAGCCAGTGCCTTGGTGTAGCTCTTGACCCCGCCCACCAGCGCCTCGGCGAGCTTGATCACCTGGGGGTGGAAGACCTTGGCAGGCGCCGCCTTCTTCGCCTTCCCCTTGGCAGGCTCGCTGGAGGTGACCGCTGCGGTGGGCTTCGGGGTGACCCCCGAGTCATCCTTGATCAGCAGGGCATCCGGGAGCCCCTTCTCACGGGTGGCAAGCCGCTGCACGAAGTAGGCATCGTCCCCCGCCTTGGCGCACCAGATCTCCTTGCCGCCGATGGACTTGCGCTCCATCCGCTTCACGTTCTTGCTGTCCAGCTGCTTCTTGAAGAAGCTCCGGGCATCTGTCTCGCCCGAGCACTTGACGAACTGGAAGTCCTGACCGGCGAAGTGCCCATTCCAGGACTTGCCAGCGAAGATCCGACCCCACTCCAGGTAGACCCACCACACGCCGTCCGTGCTCTGCACGACGCCGCCATGGTAGTACTTGCTGTTGTTCGCCTCACCCAGCTGGTTGACGCAGCCGCAGTCCGCGATGCCCACATCGGTGCCGAAGTCACCCTGATCCTTTGCCGGTCGCCCCTTGTAGGCGAACGAGGCAGCGGTGTAGCCAGCGGGCATCTCCTTGCGTCCGAGCTTGTCAGCCATCGAAGTTCCTCCGTGCAGTGTCCCTATCCGTGCAGTGCCAGTACTCTGGGCTTGTAGGGTCTAAGCCTTCATGTTCACCAGCTGGCAAAAGAAGTCTCCGGCTGCCCGAATTTCGAAGGGCTGTCCTTCATCCTTGGGCAGGGGGTACTGGTTGATCACGGCATCCCAGGCGGGACCGCCGAAGTCCTTCGTGTCCACCAGCTGGCAGTAGAAGTCCTCGGCTGCAGCCTGGGCTTCCTCCCGGCTGTTGTAGATCGGCTCCGAGTACCGAACCAGCCCGGCACCCTCGATCCTGACAGCACAGAGCCACTTCACGTAGTCCGTGTAGGCAGCCGGGCGCGCAGGGGCTCCTGTGTACCCGTTCTTGGGCACCACGTAGAGTCCGTCGCAGGTGGCAAGCTGGAAGGCACCTGGGATCTCGATCATGGGCTCCCAGTCCTTGTGCCAGGAAGCCAGCATTTCACGTCCGGTCATCACAGCCTCCACGTTTCGAGCTTTGTGGGTTGAAGGCTCACCGGAGCACCCAGGATTTCCACCTGGATCTACCCGCTTACTAGGCGGATGCTCTCACACGCCCCCAAGCTGATTGATCAGACCAGCCCAGGTTTGTGTTGGGCACTCTGGGGATTGCTGATCAGGCGTTTCCCCTTGTGCCTCTTGAGTTAGTGCTCCGGTGAACCTTCACCCCACCTTCTTAACCCAGGATACTGGGAGTCCCCTCCACGCCCAAACCCACAAACCCTAGCTCCCAGTACCCTGGAGCACCCCGTCGCCCGTCTCCCCCCAGCACCCTTGCATGTCAACTACTCGGACGGCTGCCAGTCTAAGCCAGGATTCCGAATTTTTCGACAACGTTATGTGTCATCTTAAGGATGGCATTTTTGAGGCTTAGTCCGCTTGGGCTCCGAGTAGTGACCTCGTGAAGGGCGCTGGAAAATAACCAGGCAGGATAGGGGAAACACAAATGAACGTCACGATCAAGATGCCCGTGTCCCTGAGCGATCAGTTCCTCACCATGCTGGCTCAGGAAGGCATGCCCTCCCAGCAGGCAGCCTACGAAGACGGGTTCTTGCTGCTGACCGTGATGGATGCCCTGAAGGAGACCTTCTTCAAGTGCGTGGCTCGGGGACTCAATGCCCGCCCGGGTCAGGAGTCCATCAAGATCCAGGATCACATCGAGGTGTGCGCCCGGCTCGTGACCCGCTGCAGCGTGATCGCAGAGTCCTGGGGCAAGTACCCGCACATGATCGAGGACAACTACACCAGCACCGGCAAGACCGAGCCAGCCATCAACTTCAACGACCATCTCTGGCTGGTCGAGCGGGCGGACTGCTTCTACCTGGGGAGCAACCTGGGTGACTGCGGCACATACACCTCGCTGGAGGATGCCATGAAGATCGTCCACGACGAGCTGTATCCCACCGACCAGGCTTAGTCCCCTTGGGCTCCGAGTAGTGATCTCAGCCACAGCGGCCAGGAGGTGTCAGGTGAAGAAGCAGATCACGGTGCCCAACGGTCTCAAGGATGCCTTCAACGCCTGCCTCACGATCGGGATCGACACCTGGCTGAAGACGGGCACCCCGGATCAGAAGGACAGCGCTCTGCTGCTCAAGGATCTCTTGGAGGAGACCTCCAGCCTGCAGCTTCGTTGCCGCAACATCGTGTCCTTCTGGGACAAGAACCCGAAGGTGACGGAGTGTGATCCGAACGGGTTTCCCGAGGCAGAGGAAGTCGTCTGCATCGAGGGGATCTTCCTGCTGGAGTACGACTACGGCTTCCAGCTGGGCAACGAGGACCGCATCTGGACCAAGGAGTACGACACCCTGGATGAGGCTCTGGAGTCCCTTTACGACGAGATCTGAGGCTTAGACCTCGGCAGCATCGAGTAGTGGGCTTGAGGAGGACACGATGGCTTTCTACAACTGCACGAAGCGTGACAGCAGGCAGGAGCTTCGGCGGGACCGGGAAGCCGAACTGGCTGCGGTCAAGACGGGGCAGTGGCCCCGAGACATCGCTGACCTGATGCGCTGGAATGCTCCCCGGTCTTACACAGCAGCCGAGTGGGCAGCGAAGATGTGTCAGTCAGAGCTGGACTACCTGGACGGGCTGGAGCAGAGGATCGCTGCGGGTGACCCTCACCTGGCAGCCTACGAGCGCTGAGATGTGGACAAAGCTGAAAAACTGGCTGTGCCGTGTCGGGTGGCACTCCATGACCCCCGACAACAGCCTCCCGCAGATCAATGGAATCAGGATCCAGTGTGAGCGCTGTGGCAAACGGGCAGCAGTCTACACCTGGATTTGAGGAAACCACGATGCGACGAGATTGGCGCAAGATCCGCAAGATGGCTGACACGGTGGGCATCCTTCCCTTCAACGGGGAAAACCCCGCCACCCTGAAGCAGCGCACCCGGCTGTGCTACATCATCCTTTGCCTGGAGACCGCTCCCATTGGCAGCCAGGAGCACGGCAACGGACTGCTCTACACCCACAGGCGTGCCCTGGAGCTTGCTCCGGACGGGGTCGGGAAGCGGCTGGCACTGCGCTTCGAACAGGAGTGTGAGAGCAGGTTCGCCAAGGGGGTCGGGATCTACACTGCACAGTGGCAGTGGATGCCCGAGGTCTACAAAGACGAGAACGGCACCCCCAACCTGCTGGCGCTGCACGGGGACGGATTCCCGCTGGTGAAGATCCGTCTCGGCACGGACGGGGTGTGGAGGTGGGATTGGGCGCTGGGGCCTGAGCGTGTCAACCCGGCACGCCCCGTCTACCCGGTCGCAGTCTCCATGTGCGTCCGTGAACATCTCCTGGAGGCACTGGGTCTGCCGGCGGATACGGATCCTGCCACCCTGATCGGGCAGCCAGTGGACGAGGATACCTTCATCAAGGCAGTAAAGCTCCCCCGGATCGAGGCAGGGGAGTGGAGTCTGGGGGAGTGACATGATCACCGAGATCAAGGAGGAAAGACCACCACCATGACCCGAAGCAAAAAAGTCTGTGCCTTGTGCCGTCATCGACCAGCGCTCAGCCGGGTTCGTGGACAACACCGGTTGCGCTATCTCAAGAACCATGACCTGTGCCAGCAGTGCTGGCGCTCAGGCTGCCAGAGCCAGGGGGTACGAGCATGAAGGAAGTCAAGGAGACCGTCGAGTTCGTGAGCAGCTTCGTCAATGGCATGCGTCGCTCCGATGTCACGGGGTTCGTGACGCTGATGTCCTACGAGCACCGCACCTTGCAGCAGTGCTTCACGGGCATCTGCCTCGCCTGGCTGACGCACCTGGCTGGTCTCAAGGAAGGAGAGTACGACGGGCGCAACGAAGCCTCCGTAAAGGTCGCCAGGGAGATCGTGGCTGCCGTCCCCAACACCAAGTACGGTCTCCCCCTGATCTGACCTTGCCCCCCAACTGAAGGTGACCCAATGAGCATCCTTCGCTTGAGCCTCCTGGTGCTGGCTTTTGTAACCATGGGCTGCTGGGATGACCTGCCCGAGGCGCCGAAGCCACCTGACACAGCCAACGTGGATCGGGGACCCATCCTCATTCAGGGGCTCCCGGGGTGTGCAGTCTACTTCGTCTGGACACATCGGTTCGGACCCGTAGGGGGTCCTCCGAAGTGGTATGACAACCAGGATTACATCACGGTCATCAAATGTGATGGCAAAAGTTCCGTGACCCAGGATCACACGTGTGGCAAGTTCTGCACCGACAAGGTCACGTTCGTCGAATGATTCGTGTTGAGGCTTAGACTTCTTTCCCCCAGAGTAGTAAGACTGCGCCGGAAAAGACCAAAGCGCAGGGGAAACACGATGAGCTACGAAGGATACATCAAGGCACTGTGCGCCAAGGGTCACCTGTCACAGTGGGACGCCTACGTCGAACGGGACGCCGCCTGTGACTGCGGGGAGAAGTTCGTCTGGGAGTGCCATGTCGACCAGACCAACGGTGACATCGACCCCGAGACAGGGTTGGAGCCCGGTGACGTCGAGCTGGAGATCGAGTTCCCAGCAATGACCGAAAAGTGTTCTTGCTGCGGGCATACCAAGGTGGTCGAGGAGGTGCGCTACAAGATCCCGACCAACGTGGGACACACCGAAGTGTGCGGGTACGGGGTCAACCTGAGCAATCCGAACGATGCCGTGGTTGCCCGCAAGCTGAGCGAGCTGGGCATCACCCAGGATCAACACTGCTGCTTCTTCGATGCAGGCAAGACGGTCGTTTCACTCCATCTGGGTGCTCCGTGCTGGGCCCCGGGGAAGGTGCCCGCACAGCCTGCCTGGCTGGACGAGGGGCGGCTTCCGGGTGAGACCTACAAGTTCGGCGGGGGCACTTTCAAGGTCAAGCTGGAGGATCTCCTCCGGTGCACCTCGATCGATCAGGTGGTCGACCTGACGGTGGGTCAGGAGGATGCCATCCACTGGCAGATCCTGCAGGCTTAGACCTGGACTTTTCCGAGTAGTTCCCTTGCCCTAAGAGGGCAGGAGGGCAGTCATGGTGCACAGCAACGCATACCGGGCTCGCTACAACTACTTCAAGGAAGCCATGGATGTTCCCCTGAAGGAGATGCTGGCAGCGGTCGAGTTGCTCTCGGAGCGGACGGGCTCCACCACGACCATCGAGGCAGCTGCCCTGGCGGGTCAGCATCCAGTCACGGCGGTGTTCGAACTCATCTCCCTGGGGGAGTGGGGGCTCATCCGCCGGAACGACGATCACTCCTGGAGCATTCCCGAATGAGCAAGCAGTACACCTACGAGCAGCTGCTCGAAAAGATCGTCCGTGCCAAGGTGACCCTGGAGGGCTCCTTGAAGGAGCACCCTGTCAGCTGTCCGGCTGAGCAGGGTGATGGGCCTTGCACCTGCGGTGCCGACAAGCACAATGCTGCCATCCGGGCAGCTCTGCGGAAGCTGGAGCTGTGAGATGAAGATCACGGTCACGATTCAGGATAGTCGGGTAATGGTTGAGGCTTGTATCCATGTGAAGCAGCCAGTACCCGGCACCTTGACCCATCGGGATCTACAGATCGTGGGCAACGGAGAGGGACGGCTTTTCATCAAGGATGCGGTCTCGATCGACGCCTTCATGGACACGCTGATGTCCATCCCTGATGGGGTTGACGACGAAACCGCAGTCAACCAGTGCTTTGATGCTTTCGCCGGGAAGGTTCCCACGTCCGATCGGGACGAGGTCATCAAGAAGGCAATCGCAAATGCCCTGTTCGATCTGCGACAGCGGGTGGAGTTCCTCCAGTACGCAGCCCTGATCGCAGGGCAGGAGATCAACCAGACGCCCGAACCCGAAGTCATTGACGTGCCCGAGGATCACGGTCGCTGTGTGGAATGTGGGGTGATTTTCCCCAAGCGCCACATCGCTGGGGATGACTGGCACTGCATGAAGCACACGGATCAGCGGTACATCTGACCGCTACCATCGGTATCGTCAAGGAACGGTTCATGCCCCATTGGGCGAAGGAATGGAGAGAGGGAGATGCAGCACTTCAATCGGAACGACGGTGACCAGATCCAGTGGCGGAAGGACTTGAAGGGCTACCGCCTGAGCCTCGGGTTCAGTCTGGAGCTGATGGCGAAGCACCTGGGGATGACGGCTTTCCGTCTTGACAAGATCGAGCAGGGCATCCAGCCGTGCACCGAGGAGCTTGTGCTCCAGGCAAGCGAGGTCTACGGCGAAGAGACCGAACGGGAGCACGACGAGTGCCAGCCCGAGGAGTGGGACGAGCCCATCCGGCTGGATGAGGATCGGTTTGCCAGTGCCATCCTTTCGGCGAGGGCTGAGGCCCGGGACTGAGGAGGCTGCTAGATGTCCTTGAAGCTGGCACAGGGTACGAAGCCTTTGAACCTTGAGATCAAGACCTACGGGTTGCCTCCGTGTGCCCGTACCCCGACCATGGTCTATCTGGGGGACTACGAGATCTCCATGGAGGACTGGATCGAGGCAACCATGTACGTGCTGACCAACACGGATCTGGTCACCGATGATCCCAGGCTTCCGTTCCTTGAGCGGCTCAAGAAACTGGAAGTCTCCCAGGGCTTCAACCCCAACGCAAAGCGTCTGGACTTCAAGGAGCCAATCAAGTGAAAGGCGTGAAAGGCGTGAAAAGCATCCTAGAGGGAGCCTTTGTAGTGGTGGTGCTGGTCATCCTTGCCTTTGGGGTTTATGGCTGGCTCCGGCGAGAGATTCCGGCATCCACGGCTCGTAAGCATGGGGGTGCAATCCAGGATTGTCGTCTCCTGGAGGTGGATGACCAGCGTTACTGGTCTTGCAATGCCTCCGAGAACGTGGTCATCACAGTTCCCTGCACCAGATGCGAAGACCCACCAAAATGGCTGAAGCCATAGGCTTAGTCCACGATCCTACGGAGTACTCCCTTCAGGAGGTGCTATCCAGATGAGTCAGCCAGATCCCATTGCTAACTACAAGTCGATGACCGAGGCCCAGCTGATTGCCCAGTTGACCGGCTGGGATGATGCCTACTACAACGGGCATGGGGTCGTTGCTGACGCTACCTATGATGCGGTGCGGGATTACGCCAAGCTGGTGTACCCGGGCAACCCGTACTTCGCCAAGACCGGGGCTCCTACCAACGGGGGCACCTGGGCTTCCGTGCGGCACCCAGTGTTCATGGCGTCCCTGGAAAAGTGCAAGCCCAACCTCGTGGATGACCCTGCGGATACTTCCAAGAAGGTCATCGCAGACTCCACCGAGATGGCAGCCTGGTTCCGGGGCTGCAAGCTGAGCAACCAGACCAAGACGGTCGTGATGCTCAAGCTCGACGGTAGCAGCATCGGGATGACCTACAAAGCTCGCAAGCTGGTGCGAGCTGCAACCCGCGGGGACGGTGCGGAGGGGTTCGACATTACCCCCAACGTCATGCTGATGCGGGGCGCCGTGAAGATGCTCCCTGCCACGCTTCCGGATGGCTCCCCCATGCCCGACGAGGTTTTCGTGCGGGCTGAGATGATCTGCACGCTGACCAACTTCAAGAAGCATTTCCCGGGCGGGGTCAATGCCCGCAACACGGCGAACGGGACGGCAAAGCGGCAGTCGGATGCTGGTGCCTGTGCCCACCTGGACGTCATCACCTACGACTTCATGCCCAACTGCCAGCCCATGGCAAGCAAGGAGCAGGCACTCGGAGCACTGAAGCACGCAGGCTTCCAGGTGGTCGAGCATTTCACTTGCACCGGGTTGACGGAGATCGAAGCCCTCTACAAGAGTTTCGTGAACGGCAAGCGTGCTGCCCTCGACCTGGAGATCGATGGGCTGGTCATCACGATCAACGATGCCAAGGTGCGGGAGGCGCTGGGCGTCGGGGGCGACAACCGCCCCAACGGTGCCCGTGCCTACAAGTTCCCCTCCGCCGAGGCAGACACGATCCTCCGCAACATCCGCTGGCAGATCGGCAACTCCGGGCGGATCACCCCCGTGGCAGAGTTTGACCCGATCAACCTCGCCGGGGTGACCGTCAAGCAGGCTTCCCTGCACAACCTGGACGTCATTGAGGAGATGTGGGGGAAGTCAGTCTACCCGATGGTCGGGGACACGATCCTCGTCAGCCGCCGGAACGACGTCATCCCCTACGTTGAACAGGTGCTGGCGGCTCACGGTAATGGAGCCCCCCTGATCCAGCCCAGCGTGTGCCCCTCCTGCGGCACGAAGCTGGTGCGGGATGGTGCCTACCTCGTGTGCCGGGGTGAGGATTGTGACGCCCAGGCACGGGGTGCCATCATCCGATGGGTGAAGAAGATCGGGGTGCTTCATGTCGGGGACGCCCTGATCGATGTCCTGGTCGAGACCGGGATGGTCGAGGATCCGGCGGATCTTTACACCCTGGACGTGGATGCTGTGGAAGACCTGGAGATCGGTGGGCGCAAGGTGGGGGGCACGGCTGCCAAGGCGATCAACAACCTCAACGCCAAGAAGGCACTGCCCCTGCACGTCATCGTCGGGTCGGTGGGCATCCCGCTGATCGGGCGCAGCATGGCGAAGCTGATCGTGGACGCAGGGTTTGACACCCTCTCCAAGATGCTCAAGGCGAAGGTCAGCGACATCGCCGCCATCCCTGGGGTGGGGCAGGTCAAGGCGGAGTCCTTTGTCAAGGGTTTCATGGCGAAGGCAGGGCTCATTGCCAAGCTGATCGGCAACGGGATCTCCGTGCAGACGGTGGCTGGGCCGCTCCTGGGCAAGTCCTTTTGCCTGACCGGTTTCCGGGATCAGCAGCTCAGTGATGCCATCGAGAAAGCTGGCGGAACCATGAAGTCGGGCGTGTCGAAGGGACTCACCTTCCTCATCGCTCAGGATGCCAACAGCACCTCGGAGAAGGCAAAGAAGGCACGAACCTACGGCACGACGGTGATCGATGCCGCTGCAGCCTGGGCAATGGTCGGGGGCAAGGTGTGAGCACTACCTTTCACTACTGCGGAACCACCCTGGATGAGTTTCTCCAGGCAGTCCTTTCCTTGAACGGTACCTTGACCGAGTTGAAGCCAGATGCAGGCACAAGGGTTTTTCACCTGACCTGGCATGAAGCGGATGAACCAGACACGCTCTATGGGGTAGACATCTGGGGTCGCAAAGGTAAGGTCTCCGTTGAGAAAGGATGCGTAGACTGTTTCAATGGTCAGAGCATCCTGGATGACCATCTGAAGGAGCTGGGCATTGAGTTTACCTACAACGATTGAGCCCGCCAACCTGGATGACCTGCTGGGTGCCCTCAAGGAACGCCAGGAGGCTGGTCATCCCACGGTGATCCGAGAGCTAGCTGGCAGCACAGGAT
>Ga0172379_10010345_pt1 | contig 11302 bp, 5 predicted proteins | sample GrowelOW334metaG_FD_119756 | JGI IMG/M metagenome (GOLD analysis project Ga0172379, IMG submission 119756) | Groundwater microbial communities from an aquifer near a municipal landfill in Southern Ontario, Canada - Groundwater well OW334 metaG | ecosystem: Environmental > Aquatic > Deep... | reverse complement strand
GTATTGAGGATCTATTTTCTACCTTTTTATTCTATCAATTTTTATGTTTTTCTATTTTCTTGATTTAAGTGCTGTTTAATGCTTAAATTTGACATGTGCGTGGCACTTTTTATTATAAAAATGCATTTTTATCTCATTCTCAAGATAAAAGTTGAAATTTTGATTTTTTTGAGGTTACTTTAATATTATTTAACAGGCGGGCCTTCGACTTGAATAACTTTGACCTTTTTCTTTAGCATTTTATTCAAAAATTGCGCTATTCTTTCCCTTGTATCTTCAAATATGATATAACAGCTCGGAATCAACACAAGCGTCAAAACTGTGGAGCTTATTAATCCTCCCATAACTGTTATTGCCAGAGGACTCCATAAATTGGCTCCTTCCTGTGAACTTATTGCCATAGGCATCAACCCCAGTAAGGTTGTGATCGTGGTCATCAATATAGGCCTCAATCTGTCTCTTGATGCCAGCACAACAGCCTTAAGACTCTTTATTCCGGTCTTACGAAGCGTGTTTATATGATCTATCAATAGTATTGAGTTATTTACAACTATACCTCCAAGCATCATCAAACCTACCAAGACACCCATACCAACCGATTTTCCTGTTATGTAGAGTGACGCAACGACTCCTATGATCGCCAGAGGCACGGCGACCATTATGATGAACGGCTGGTAATACGATTCGAAAAGAGATGCAAGAACTAAATATATGAGAATTACGATAAGCCATATGATCGCGCGGAATTGTTTTTGAGTCGCCACCATCGTAGGATAGTTTCCGCCGAGACGATAATAATATCCTTCCGGCAGCTTAAGGTCCGCGAGCGCCCCCTTCGTCATTTCTGCAGCTTTACTCAGCGGGAGTTTACCTACGTTAGCGCTTACCTGTATCATGCGTGTTTTATTTTTCCTCCAGATCTCGCTCGGACCCAGCCCGTACTTAAACTCAGCGACCTGTTCAAGAAATATCTTGTCATCGTCTTTATTGGTAAGGACAAGCTTATGAAGGTCTTTGAAAGTTTTTCTATATTTCTCGTCGAGACGCGCTATCGTTTCGACTTCGCTCGATTCAGTATGGAATAGCGTAGCCCTCAATCCTCTCATCTGCGCGTGCACCATATCGGCGACGTCCGACACATTCATGTCGAAGAGGCCCGCCTTATTCCGGTCCACTTTAAGTCCGAGCTCAGGCCTGCCTTCTCTCATCCTGATCTTTGTGTCCGTAAAACCTTTTACCGTTCCAAGTCTCGTCGCTATCGATATCGCTATTTCTCTCAGTGTGTCATAATCATATCCGAAAAGATCGAGTATCATCTCCTTCGTCCCGACCTCCTGCTCTTCCTCGAAATATATGAAAGCGGGCCTGATCCTCTCAACTTTAGGACGGAGACTGTCCACAACTTCCTGGACAGCGCGCTTTCTCTTCGTCAGCCCGACGAGCTCTACATATACTTTACTCGACCACGGCTCTACCCTCGACGAGAAAGTCTTTACTTCGGGGACTTCCTTTATAAGCGCTTCTACCCTTTTAACGACATTGTTCGTCACTTCAAGCTTTGTACCCGTCGGCATCTCTATATAAGTCGTGAATTTATTCTGTTCGGTAGTTCCCAAAAATTCCATCCCCAGCCGCGTAAAAAGAAATAGGGATATTGCGAATGCGATAAAAGCCCATAGAAATACCATGTATCTCCGACGAAGGCAATAGAGCACGCCGATCCTCTGCGCATCATAGACCATCTTCATGAACCCAATGACATTCTTTTTTCCATAGCCCTTCGGTATATCGTCTATCGAAAGTTTTGCTCTCGAAGTAAGAAGGGGGACGACTGTGATCGAAACGAACAAAGAGACAATGAGCGATATGGTGACGGTCCATGCAACGCCGCCATACATCAATTTTATCTCTTCTCCGACGAATACCATCGGCAGGAAGACGACTATGGTGGTCAGTGTAGATGCCCAGATGGCGACCCACATCTCCGTCGCGCCTTCTATCGCTGCCGGTATCGGGCTCATACCTTCCTCATTCTTATGAATTATATTTTCGAAGACTACGATGGAGTTATCTACGAGCATTCCTACGCCGAGCGCCAGGCCGAAGAGCGTCATGAAATTTAATGTCAATTTCATAGCGTACATGAGGGAGAATGTTATTATGACGGATATCGGTATCGCCGACGACACTATCAGGACCGGGCGGACTTTTTTTATTATTATTGAAGCGATGACCATGGCTAATAAAAGATAATTCAATATTCCCGGCGGAAGAAATAGTACGGAGATCAAAAGCACTGTTATGAAGAGAAGAGTACGTTTATTCATTATAATTAGAAAATAGGTAAGGACAAGCATGATGAGGCCGGCGCCCTGTATAAGCGAGACCTTCAGGTTCTCTATGGCCTTTTTTATGAAATCAGCCTGGTTGCTGGTGATGACGACCTGTATATCTTTAGGCAAAGTCGTTTTAAGTTTTTCTACTTCCTTCTCTATCTGCTCTGCGACTCGTATAGTATTTGCTGTAGACTCTTTCTGTACATATATGGAGACGACCGGACGGACATTGACCCTCGCATATCCCGAAGGCTCGAGATATGAGTCGAGCACAGTCGCAACGTCTTTTAACCGCACCATCGTACCGTCGGGAAGAGCCGATACCGGTATATTCCTTATCTCTTCCACGTCCTTAAAAAGACCTATCGTCCTGATCAGGTACTTCTGATCCTTCTTCTCCACTTCGCCGGAGAGAAGGTTCAAATTGTTCTGTCCGATCATGGAGATTATCTTTTCGAGAGGAAGAGAATAGGCCGTCATCTTTCTCTGGTCGACCTCGACGAGTATCTTTCTTTCCCTGCCTCCGGCTACTTCTGTATCGGCTACCCCGCTTATTCTTTTTAGAGGCTCTTTGATGCTCTCATCGACTATCTTTCTTATCTCTTCCGTAGTCCTCCTGAGGCTCGTAACGGCCAATATGACTATCGGAACGTCCGACCTTTTGAATTGCGCGATGATCGGTTTCTCTATTTCTTTGGGAAGTTTATTCTTTACGCGGGCGAATTTTTCTCTCACTTCAAGCGCGGCAAAATCCATATTCAATCCCGGCTCAAAGCTCAAGACGACGGTCGACTCACCTTCCTTGGAAATGGACATCATCTCTTCGAGGTGGCTTACGGTGCCTACAGCCTCCTCGACAAGTTTTGTGACGAGCGTCTCGACCTCGGTAGGCGGTATACCGCCGCGCACACCTATAATTATACTGATCTCGCCAAAGCTTATATTAGGATAAAGTTCTACGGGTAATTGAAGAAGGGACAGGACGCCGAGGAGTATCAATATCGTGTAGACCATCAACATCGTGACGGGTCTTTTTATCGACAGTTCAGGAAGGCTCATTTCTTCCTCTTAAATAATTTATTCTTTATATCAATGGTCCAGAGGTATACTGTGGGGATTACTACGAGTGTAAGGAATGTAGCTACAAGTAAACCCGCCATGACCGTTATCGCCATGGGAGCTCTAAGTTCCGCGCCTTCACCCCCTAAAAATGCCATAGGCAGCAAGCCCAGGATCGTAGAAAGGGCTGTCATGAGTATCGGACGCAAACGCACCCTTGTGGCGCTGATGACCGCCTTCTCTATATCCATCCCTTTTGAAACGAACATATTGACGCAGTCCATAAGAACAATGGCATTATCGACGACTATGCCTCCCAATATACCGACACCCATAAGCACATACGCGCTGATACTTGTTTGCGTAATAAGAAGGCCCCACGCGACTCCTATGAGTGACAGCGGTATCGTGAACATGATGATGAAAGGCTGGGTCAGCGATTCGAAGAGCGCGGCCATGATCATGTAGACGAGGAGGAATGCCGCGATGATGGCGTTCCGCATGCTGTCGAACGACGCCTTCATCTCTTCTGTCTCGCCGGCGAGCTTTACGCTGTAATCTTTGGGCACCACGATCTTATTAAGCATATTATTAACATCGCTGGTGACGTCTTTTGAAGATCTCTTATAGACGTTCGCGAATATGAGAGCGACCCTCTCCTGATTGGTCCTTTTAATTTCGCTCGGCCCCATACCTCTGCCGAATGTTGCAACGCTGAAGAGCGGGACCTTTGCTCCCGTAGGAGATTGTATCTCTATTCTTCCGAGTTTTTCAAAATTATCTCTGTCCTGTTCCCTGAGGCGCACGCGTATATCGTACTCCTGCCCCTTCTCTTTAAGCTTACTGGCTATATAGCCTTTCAGTCCGATCAGGGCCGTCTGCGCAACATCTGTTACAGATAATCCGTACATTGATGCCGCATCTTTATTTATGAATACTTTTGCTTCTGGGGACGGCTCGCCGAGATTATTTTTGATGCCATATACGCCGTCGATCTTGCCCAGATCTTTCTGGATCTCACGAGTCAGCTGTTCCAGCGTAGCAAGAGAATTACCTTTAAGTTCTACGGTGATGGGCGCCTGCGCCTGCATGCCGACTGCAAGCACATTTTCCGAGAGGCCATATTCTATACGCGCGCCCTGCAATTTTTCCTCCGGGAAATTATTCTTTATTATCTGGACTACGTCGGCGCTCTTTAATTTCCTCTTTTTCTTCAGGGTAACGGCTATTTCGGACTGATTGGAAGCGAGCCTCTCCATGACATGTTTTGTCGTCGCTTCTTTCGTCGAGCCTACGGTAACGTTTATGTTCTCGACTTCCGGGATCGTCAGTATGTACTTTTCGATAGACTGCGAGAAAGAGTCTGTGACCTCTACTTTGGTACCCGCCGGCATATCGATCTTAATTATGAACTGCCCTTGGTCGACTTTTGGCATCAGCTCTTTATCCATGAAAATGAACAGGCTTGAAGAGGCCAGGAAAAGTAAGAACGTATATAAAAGATAGCGTCCTTTATGTTTTATAAATTTTCCCAGAAGTCCCTCGAACAGCCCTCTGACCTTCAACATGACCTTGCTCTTGTCGAGCGCGGCCACATCGGTCTCATCGTCCTGCGCCACAGTGCCTTCTTTTACGGTCATGTTCGATGCAAGGAGCGGTATTATGGTGACTGAAGCTACCCACGAAGCGAGGAGGGAAAAAGTTACGGTGAGGGCAAAGTCTTTAGATATCTGGCCTATTATTCCTATGACGAATATGAGCGGCAAAAATACTACTATCGTAGTAAGAACTGACCCAGCGACGGCGACGGCAACCTCATCGGCTCCCGCTATAGCCGCCTCCTTTTTGTCTCCGCCCGTCTGCATATGCCGGAATATATTTTCGATGACGACTATGGCGGCGTCAACGAGGCTTCCAACGCCGAACGCCAATCCTCCCAGCGACATCATGTTGATCGATACGCCGCTGAAGAACATCAATGCAAAGGTCGCCATTATAGATATAGGTATGGTCACGGTGACTATGAGCGAAGTCCAGACGTTCCTTAAAAAATATAAAAGCACGAAGAATACGAGCACGCCGCCCTGCCACGCGGCATCCCACACTCCGGTGATAGATTCTTTTATGAACCCGGACTGGTCATACACTATGGCGATCTCTATATCTCTGGGTATATCCTGTTTGAGATCTTTTATCTTCTGTTTTACCCTGTCGATTATCCGGACGGTATTGCCCAGCGCCTGCTTTTGTATGGCTATCGAAATGTTCTCTTTATCGTTAAAACGCGAATAGCTCGTCCTCTCTTTTATCCCGTCGGTGATCGTCGCGACATCCTTTAAATATACGAGCCGCTTATCTTTTGTTATCCTGCCTCTCAACTCCTTATCCGACATCTGCGACTCGCGCTCTTCGTCTTCCGGCGATTCGCTCCCTATGACGACATCTTCTATATCGCGCACGCTTTCGAATTCACCCAGCGTCCTTATGAGATATTCGTAAAAACTTTCTTTGATCGTTCCAGCGGGATAATTCAGGTTGGAATTTGATATCGCCTTTGACACGTCGAGTATCGGCACGCGTCGTGCGAGGAGTTTATTCTGGTCTATGTCGACCTGTATCTCGCGTTCCAGACCTCCGGAGATCGTAGCAGAAGCTACCCCCTCTACTTTTTCCAGTTCATCTTTTATCATCTTGCGGACAAGTTCGCGCAATGACATAGGAGAACGCGTTCCGGTACTTGTAACGCTTAAGACCAGTATCGGTTTATCGAACGGGTTGAAAGGAAGGACTATGGGTTCTTCTGCTTCCCTGGGAAGGCGTTCTTTTATGAGGTCTATCTTTTCCCTCATCCCGAGAGCGGCAAAATTTATATTCTGGCTCCACCCGAATTCGGCTATGACCAGAGACAACCCTTCTTTCGAGATCGATGTTATCCTCTTTACTCCGGCGACCGTACCTACAGCCTCTTCGACGGGCTTCGTTATGAGCGTCTCTATTTCTTCAGGGGCCGCATTTTCGTATGGAGTGACGACCGTCAACTGCGGATAGACTATCTGGGGGAAAAGCTCCTGCGGCAGCATCTGCAGGGCTATGACTCCGAATATAAGAAGGCCCGCGATCGCCATCATCATGGTGACCGGCCTCTTTACGGCAAATTTAGCTAGATTCATATTTTTTTATTTATTAGAACAGCCCTTCCTGGACTTCGGTTATCTCCACCTTGGCCTTGTCTTTCATCTCTTCCTGTATCTCTATAACGATAAATTCGTCTTCTTTAAGACCTTCGTCTATCTCTACGAGATCCTGTGTCATATATCCAAGCTTGATCTTTCTTACTTCTATGGAACCGTACTCGGCCTCCTTCTCTTTTGTAGCCGGTTTGGGCGGCTCAGGTGCGGCGGGTTTCTCGTCTTTCTTTTTCCCTTTAAATATATCGAGCGTCGCCTTCGTCTTATCGAGCTCTTTCTTCACTTCCGGCGGCGCTTCTTTCTTAGCCTCTTCTTTATGGATCACGTAAATAAAATAATCCGGCTCTTTTTTCTTTAGAGCCGATGCGGGTATAACCAGGGCTTCTTTCTTCTCGTAAGTGGCAATGGACCCTCTTGTGAACATGCCGGGCTTCAGCAACTCGTCCTTATTATCGATCTCCACTTTTACGGTCTGTGTCCTCGACCTGCCTTCTATTATAGGAGAGACCCTGTCTATGGCGCCCGAATAGGATTTGTTCGGGTACGCGTCGACGAAGACTTCCACTTTCTGCCCCAGCGCCACCTTCGGGGAGTCCTTCTCGATGACATTGAACTCTGCATAAACTTTATCCAGACTTACGAATGTGCCAGCTTTATCGTTAGGCGTAGCGTAACTTCCCGCATCCATCATGCGCGCGCCCAAGAACCCGTTCGATACAGCATATATGTTCGTCTTGTCGAGGTCGCTCTTAGCGGATTCGTATTCAAGCTTTGCCTGTTCGAGCTTCGTAGTGTTTATCGCGCCCAGATCGAAGAGCTGCTGATTCTTCTTCAATTCTATTTCGCTGTATTTCAATTTTAACAGCCCGTCCTTCTGCACAAGGCTGGCTATGATATCGCCCTCTTGTATCTTTTCACCTTCCTCAAAGTTGAAACTCTCTATAACGCCGGAAACCTGGAATTTAAGGTCGACCTCTTTGAATCCTTTTATATTCCCCATCACCGGAAGAGTGTCTTTGAAGTCCACTTTCTTCGTCTTATAAGCCTTCACGGGCGCGGTCTCTTCCTCGAAGGTGATGGCCGGAGCCTTTTTCCCGATATCCGGTTTTTTCTTGAAAAGCACCCTCTGTATGTTCCCGGTCGTCCTGATGAGGACCGCCCCGACGATCAATATCGCGAAAAATATGAGGACGGTCTTCCTATTGAACTTGATCTTTTTGAAGTCTATCATCTTGATCTTCATATATTGTCTCACCCCTTATTTTTGACGGTGCGAATGTTTCTTCTCTATTCAGCCCCTTTGTCTTCTCCGTCGCCCTCAAAATATTCATCAACCCCTATAGCTTTGTTCAGGCTCGCGACCGCAAGAAAGCAGTCGGTCACCGCCTGGACATACCCAAACTTTTCCTGCGCCAATTTTATCGAACTTTCTATGATGGTGGAATCGGGCAGTTCGTCCAACCCCCTCTTCAACTTATTCACTTCGAGGTCCTTCTCCTGGTACATGACTTTATTCGTAGCGGTGTCGAGCTGCAGTATAGCCTTCTCATATGCGAAACACCCTTCCCTGGCTTCAAGGGTAATGTCCTGCCGGATCTTTACAAGCTCCTGCCTGGACCTGTCAAAATCTATCTCCGCGGATATCTTATCGGAATAGACCTTCAGGTTATCCAAGAAATTGAATTTGTAGGTCTGGGTAGTGGCTTCTGTGCCCTGGTACGCGCTCACGACAGGCGTCCACTGTTCTTTCGTCCACGAGTATTCCGCCGTAGAACCCCAGAAAGGTATCGACCCTTTTACTCCGGCATACCATTGCTGCTCCATCTTCTGGTCCTGGTCGTAACCTCCACCGGCCGTCGGGCCCAATCTATCCTGCGAAGCAAATTCTTCTTTTGCCAGCCCCCAATTACCCATGAGATCCAGCTTTAGACGCCCTTTCGCTCTCGCTATATACTTCTCATAATTATAATAGGCTATCATGAGTTCGTTTATCTTCATCTCAGGCCTGTTCATGAGCGCGGCTTTTAATACCCTCTCATATTCTACGTCGATCTTTTTGAACTTGCCTTTGGGTTGTATATTCAGGTTCTCTTTGTAATCGACGTTCATCGCCTGCTTTAATATCAATTCCGCTACGGCCTCGTCGCCGTCCGCTGACGCGAGCTGGAACTTCACCTGGCCTACCTGGGAACTGACGTTAAGGACTTCCAGCTTGGGTATAATATTGACTTCAGCCTGTCTATTGACCATGTCATATATTTTAGCGACCTCTCCGGAAAGTTCCTGCTGGAGCTTAAGGTTCTCGCGTGATTTCAGAAGAGTGTAGTAGCCTTTCTTGACCTGAAGGACCAGTTCGTTGCGTATCCTCGCGTAATCGGTCTTTACGACCTCCAGGTTAACCTCTGCCTGCTTCATCGTATAATACAATTCTCCGCCATGATATACAGGCTGCTGCCCTTCCAGATATTGTTTTCTTCCGGTATATTCCCTCGCCTGGACGCGCCCGGAATATTCTTCGAATCTTATCCCGACTGTAGGGAGCATGTTGCGCCGGGCCTCCCACAATCTCTGGTCCGCCAGCTTTATGCTCTTTTGCGCGACCTGCAGCGGGATGTGGTTCTTCACGGCGATGTCGATGCAGTCTTTCATGGTCAGCATGGCAGAGAAGCCTTTGGCAAGAGGCGCCGTCACGGCCGTATCTTCGTCATCTGCGATCTTCGCTGCAAGTCTTGCCTTGGCGTCATTGATAGCTTTTTCGAGCGAGCGGTTCTTCGGGTCGAGGGTGAGAGCTGTCGACCATTGCTGGATAGCGGCATCATATTTTTTTGCCGCAAAATAGAATTTTCCGCTCTGTATGAGCGTCTTCTCCAATTTATCGGTATTGGAATTAGAATATGTGCGTGTAACTTCCTGCGCGGATAGATCCGCTACGGCAAGAAATATTAACGCTATCAGCAGAGCATATCTGATCTTCTTGATGGTAGGACTCATGCCTTTTCTTCTACAGCCCCTTCCGATTGGATGTGCCGTGTCTTCTTCCTGTACTCGCGCATGTAGTCTCTCATATAAGCCCTGTGGCGGTCGCGGTGTTCTTCCCTGTAAAGCTTGAGATATTCCTGATGGCGCTTGCGCCATTGGAGAGACCTTTGACGGCACGTCTCTTTCCAGGACGAATCCTGGCTCTCTTTATATTTGAAATAATTCGGATTGCTGCCGCGCCATTTTTTCATATTATCGAGCTGGCGCTGGTACTGGCACTCGAGCGAAGAACAAACATTCTGGTTGGGGCGGTATTTATTCGGCAGGAAAGGCTTACCGCAATACTTACACGATCTTTCTTCAGGCATAGATCCCTCTCTCCTTTATTTTGAATTCCGTTCTTTCACGCTTTTAAGAATATTTCTCTTATTGCCAGCGAGGCCGCGCCCAGGCTCACTCCTTCTTCTCCGAGCATACTCGGAATGATCCTTACAAGGCTCGCCTGTTTATTGAATGCGAATTTTTTTATGGCGTTCTTTATGGGATTCAAGATTATATCCCCCGCCTTCTCTATGCTCCCCCCCACTACGACGACTTCGGGGTCAAAAAGGTTCACAAGGTACGCCGTTCGTATGCCGAGATTTATGCCGGCATTCTTTATTATATCGAGAGCTATCTCGTCGTTCTGCCTTGCAGCTTCTATGACGACCTGCTTCGTAACATTCTCTATGTGTCCCGAGGCGAGGGCTACCATCTTTGTTCCGATGCCTCTTGCGATCTCGCGCTTCGCGGCCTGTATTATCCCCAGCTCTATACACCACGGCCTAAGATACTGCGACTCTTTGAAGAAGACACTGTCTTCTTCTTTTGAAATACGCTCGTTGAACGCATGCATCTCGCCCGCAGAACCTCCGGCGCCGAAATATATATCGCCCCTCACCACTATGCCGCATCCCACGTCGGAGTACATATATAACATATCTTCGACATCGGCCTCGGGATTAAGTTTTTTCTCTCCGAACGCGGCGCAAGCGGCGTCGCTTCCGGCGTAAGTCTCTATACCTGTCTTCTTCTCTATCTCTCCTGTAAAAGAAAGAAAATTATTTCCGGCTATCCCAAGCCCTATGGCCCTTATATCCGGTTTATTTATATTCGATTCTTTTATGATCTTCTCTATCAGCGCGACTGCGCCATCCACCACTTCCTTCAAGGCGCCTGCCGGCTTTGGAACTTTTCCTTTTGCTATGACCTGTGCAGCAAGGTTCGTCACGACAGCAGATAGTTCTATGGTGTTCACGTCGACGCCGATTACATATCCGCCGGTAGCGTTGAACTCAACGAGCTCAGGCCTCCTGCCTCCGGTCGATACGTCAAAACCTTTTTCGTGCACGAACTTTTTATCTATATAGTTTTTGATATAATTTGATGTAGATACCATATTAATATCGGTGATATGCGAAATGTCGGTGCGGGATATCGGGCCTTTCTTTTTGATGAGCTCCAATATCATGAGATTTTTTCTCTCTTTATCGTTCAAGGTGTGATAGCTGAATAGACCGTCTCGCTTTGTTTCCATTTTCCTAACTCCTTTTTATAAACATCCTGTCAGAATATTGTTGGAATCCGTACAAGAAGCGAACTGGCTTTATAGTGGTCTATAAAGTAATGTTAGTAACTAACTTTTGGACAAAGTATACCTAATAATCAATAGAAAGTCAATGGCACGCGGGAAAAAAGTTT
>Ga0172379_10010344_pt1 | contig 11302 bp, 10 predicted proteins | sample GrowelOW334metaG_FD_119756 | JGI IMG/M metagenome (GOLD analysis project Ga0172379, IMG submission 119756) | Groundwater microbial communities from an aquifer near a municipal landfill in Southern Ontario, Canada - Groundwater well OW334 metaG | ecosystem: Environmental > Aquatic > Deep... | reverse complement strand
GACGCAAGCTAAACTTGATCTTGTTGATGAAAAACTTGCGAGTCTAAAAGCATCGGTTGAAAATAAGGACACCGGTTTTACAGATCACGTAGCGCTTAGAGCGGCGTTGTACGGATTGTTTGATAGCGCGGACGAACTTCTAAATGAAGAAGCTGACTCAATTGTTGAAGTATTGAAAGAAACGAAGCTCAATTTTTATAACCAGTATTTTGCCGCAAGGGTAGTTAAAGACCTTGGGGGCAGCAGAGGCGGCGGAGAGAGTCCCGAAGAACCACCGGCACCACCTGAGCAACCGAAGTAGGTAATAATCAGTCGGCAGTAAGCAGTCAGCAGTCGGCAATCAGCAGTTGGCAGTAAGAAAAATAGGGCGGGTAAGGGGTTCGCCCTATTTATTCTTTTTGAGAAGATGGAACTGTCTCTTGTGTTAGCCCTGAAAGGGCGTTATAACATAACAGCGGGCGAAGCCCTCTGTTAGTAATGAACCTCGAATTAAAAGCCCAGAAGGGGCGTAATATATTACGTGGCTGAAGTTTATTTCGCCTTTGCAGGGCTTGAGTTTGCTTTTTTCAATTTCGTAGGGCTTCGCCCTGCGTTGATGTTCGTGTATGTTATAAAAATCAAAAAGTGTTAAGAACTTGGCAATTAAAAAATTAAGAAAGAAGGATTTAACAAATAAAAAAGGTCAATAATCTAAAATAAAAGATTAAAACAAGCATATAGTAGTAGCTAGGGAGATAATGAATTATGCCTTTAAGATGTAAAATGAATGAAATAGAAATAAATTCATTCAATATTTCCAAAGAAGAATGGATTGCGTTAAAAAAAAATTCTAAAAATGTGAAGTTTACAACAGTTTGTTGTAATCAAAAATGTATTCCCAAAACAAGCAAATTAGGCACACAGTTTTTTGCTCATAAAAGCCATTCAGAATGTACGTCCGCGCCCGAGACAAAGGAACATTTATTAGCGAAAGAAATAATCGCAAAAGTGGCTCAAAAAAATGGATGGGGCGTAAAAACTGAATTTGAAGGACAAAGTCAATTGGGAGACAAATGGATCGCTGATGTTTACTGTGAGAAAGACAACAAAAAAATTGTTTTTGAAGTTCAATGGTCAGCACAAACTGCTGTAGAAACAAAACGCAGACAGAACATTTACAAACAATCAGGTATAAGAACATGTTGGTTCATGAAAACATCGAAAAAGAAATATTATAATTTTGATGAAATAGAGGATACTCTTGAGGTTCCACAATTTGGAATTGGCTTTGATGAAATCGAGAAAAAATTTATTATTACTAAATTTGAAATAAGTCTTGAGGATATGGTTGATGGAATGTTGCAAGGTAAACTAAAGTGGTCACCTAAAAGAGGAGATGTTTTAAAAGCAAAAGTCGTTTTTGGAAGCACATTATGTTGGAAATGCAAAAAGGAGATTAATGAAATATTGGGTTTAGAGTTAGAGGATAAGGACAAAAACAAGCTTGGTTTTTTAGATTTTGATTACAAGAGAATAGCAGAGTTGATAAAAAATAATCTTGAGGTAAAACTTTGCGATGCCAACAGAATTGGTGAAATAAAGAAAAGTTACAGTAACACGATAAAAGATTACTATATAGCTAACAGATGTTATTATTGCAATTCAATACTTGGTAATTTTTATTTACATGAAGCCAAAAAAAATGATACACCAATAAAAGAATTTGATGTAATATATGATCAAAGATTGATTGATTGTGAATTGTTCCCTAAATGGTATTTTATCGGTAAAAAGAATTGATTTTTTTTATTTATGATATTTTCTGTTGCCACGCATTCGGGGACAGGTAATGTAATTCGTGTTAAAATTATAGAGCCGCTCAAGACATTGAAATCGTCAAGTTTGCAAAGAAAAGCAAAAAGACGTAATTAGTTGTTAGAAATATGTTTTTTATTTAATTTTTTTTGAATATCGATATATGACTGAATCCAAAGCTAGCGAGAGAACTTTCCAAGGGGTTTTATCAACTACCTTCAACAAAGTAATCGAAGAAGACCCATCACTTAATTTTCCCCACGCAGAACATGCTATTTCCTCAAGTACTGATTCCAAACTTAAAGTTTTTGTCGAACTCAAAAATTCAAACAGGGATTCTATTGTTGAAGAACTAAATTATCAAACCAAGAAAAATTCTCTTTCGGAAATGTCAATCTGTTGCGAAAAAATATTTGAAATCTTCAGCAAGGATTTCAAAACATACAGTATACAAATAAAAAACGTTCTCAAATCCCTCCGCAACTCCGCAAGTTATTTGGCAGTGTATAGGGATATGGTGTTATCATAAAATATATTCATGATTGTAAGAATAAGTAATTAAACAATAGTGTGATTTTTTATTTAACAAAACAAAAGGTGAAAAGATGGAACGTCAACATGTTAGCTCGTCAAACTTAAAAGCTGTCGGTTATGATCATGAGACAAAAACTCTTGAAATTGAATTTCTTAATGGTGGTCTCTATCAATATTCCGGTGTACCCTTAAGTGTGTATCAAGGACTAATGTCTGCGTCTTCCCATGGTCAGTATTTTGATAGCCATATTAAAAAAGGTGGTTACTCATATCGTAAAATTAGATAATTGGAGAAACTATGATTACTACAATTTGTAATGCTATAAAACAGAGAGAACTAATAGAATTTAATTATGACGGATTTTATCGAAAAGTTGAGCCACATACACTGGGTGTTTCTAAAAAGGGGAATGATTTGTTGGCAGCTTACCAAGTCGAAGGAGACAGTAAAGAAGGTAATGTTCCAGGTTGGAAACAATTCAATTTAGAAAAAATAGAACGACTCAATGTTTTAGCTGAATCCTTTACAACTCCACGACCGGGTTATACAAAAGATGATAGCCGAATGATAAAAATTTATTGTGAGTTATGAGATCGTCATGAAACTAAGAAAATTTGATATCGAAGGATTTCGTAGAATTAAAAAAGCATCAGTCTTATTTGGAGATGCAACTTTTTTTATTGGTGAAAACAATGTAGGTAAATCAAGTGTTTTCAGAGCGATCGAGAAATATTTTAATGTTAACGATAAATGCGATTTAGAGGACTTCTTTACTGATGAAAGTGGTTCCAAAGTAGATGAAATTATTTTAACTGGAGAGTTTATTAAGCTACCTCCTGAATCAGTTAATTGGCCAGGCTTTAAAGGTCGTGTCCTCATAAAAGAAGAGAATGGTGATAAAGATTATAGAGTTTTATTCCGAAAAACATATTCTCAAAAGGGGGACATAAAAAAAGAAATGAAGATTCACAAAAGAATTCTTAAAACAGAATTCTTTACATGTTCAACCCTAAATGATTTTATATCTGCTGGAATTGCAGAAGAACGAATAAAGGAAGTATTTGGTGAGAATGATCCGAGTAGAAAACTTAGTCAGCCTCAAAGGAAAAATTTAGATGAAATTGATGAGTTATGGGATTTTGATTTGACTCAAGAGGATTGGTTTATAAATCCTGGAGGTATAGAAGGTAACATATCAATTAAATTGCCAAGATTCTTATTGATTCCTGCTGAGCATAAACTTGATGAAATAACATCCTCTAAAGGTGTCTTGCAAAAAACCATGTTAGAGATATTTAAGGAAGTAAGAGATTCATCTGAAAATTATAAAAAAGCACAAGAATATTTAGATCTATTGAGCAAGGAACTTGACCCAAAAGATGAAGAAAAAGAGTTTGGGAAAATGATGATTGAAGTGAATTCAATTGTAAAAGAAGTTTTTGCTGAGACAAGTTTTATTGTCGATACCAAATTAAGTGAACCTGATAAAGTCTTAAATCCTACATTTGAAGTTGCAATGGCAAGTAATATAAAAACGTCTCCAGATAGACAAGGACTTGGAGCGATTCGTTCAGCAGTCTTTGCTTTATTGAGATATCGTGAAAATTTTCTTGAAAGAAAAAAGAATAAAGATATAGATTATATCCGTGGTTTGATCATATGTTTTGAAGAACCGGAAATATATCTTCATCCAAATGCTGCCAATATGATGCGGGATAATATTTATAATCTATCGATATCGTCAACTTCACAAATTATTTGCTCAACACATTCGCCATTTATGATAGATATCAGCAAGGATCTTGAAAGCAGTGTCTATCCAAAACAATTATTAAACTTATTTAGATTAGAAAAAGATGGGGACACTGTTGTTTCTTCTCATATAACTTCATTTAATGTAACAGAACAATATGAAAAGCTACAAAGCAATGAAAAAGATTTTGTCAAATTCATATTAAAGATGGATGATCATATCGCAAGAGTATTTTTCGCGAGGAAAATTTTGGTAATCGAAGGTGATACTGAAGATATTGTATTAAGAGAAACTATAAAACGGATTGATTTAGAAACTCGCAAAAGAATACTTTCAAACTATCAGATTATAAAAGCAAGGGGTAAAGCGGCCATAATAGCATTAGTTAAATATCTTAAGGCACTTGGGCTGCAACCCTTTGTTCTTCACGATAAAGATACAATCGAAAATGCAACAAAGTTTAATGAACCTATAAAAATTGCTGTTGGTGGAGAGACATTTCGCTATATGGTTGAAAATTGCATAGAAGATGTATTAGGTTACCAACCGCCTGGAAAAGATAAACCTTATGCTGCCTATAAGTTTATTTGTGATAACTGGGGGAGCGAGTGGAATAGTATTACCCCAAGATGGAAAGAAATAGTTGAAAAAAATATATTTGTTGAAGAATTTGAGGCAAGAGACTTAAATGAGCATAATTAATCTTAATCAAAAACAAAATCGCGTTGAAGTTCTAGACTTCGAAATCTCAAACGATATTGTCTTCAGCTATTTTAATAATCTTCCAGTTGTAGAACGTGACGAGAAATTTCTTAAAGCAATTTACATCGGCGTTCTTGCTCTCATGGAAGATCGCATTTCCGCTTTCCTTTCCAAAACCACAAACGAACTTGGCACAGAACTGGAAAGCTTAAAGATGATATTTGATATGAAGAAAGAACTTTTCTACAAAACCACAATTAAAGGATCTCTTGCAGAGGAAGATATTGCCGAATTCTTAAACAATTACTTCACAGAAAAGAAATTAAAAGACCGGGCAATATTAACCGGCAATACAACTGGTTCACTTCCGCGTAACAAAACCGGCGACATCATTTGTGAAGTCGACGGCAAAACCGAACTAAGAATTGCCATCGAATGCAAATTTGATAAAAGCCTAAAACTCGGTGACATCGAAAACAAAGATATTTTTACTCGTAAAACCGATACTGCATGGAGTCAATTAATAGAAGCACAGGCAAACCGTGGAGCAAAAGTAAGTTTAATTGTCTTTGATAAAGCTCTAATCGATAATTCCATTCTTAAGAATTATGAAAATGTTGGTTTCCTCCCCGCCGTTGGTTTTATCGCTGTAATCGATTCCCAACGCGGAGACTATTCAAACCTTGCAATCGCATATATGCTTGCGAGAGATATTGCCCTAAATGCAAAAGAAGTAGAACTCGATAAAGAATTATTATCACTAATTGTAAATAGAATAATCAAAGACATCAACGAAACCTTGACTATCCGTAACCTTGTTGAGGCAAACATTGAAAACAATAAAGCAATTCTTAAACAACTTGAAAAAAGTTTGCTGCTGATGGAATTCAATCAAAAATATTTAACAAAATTTCTCTCGGATGGTAAATTAACCAAGAAAGACTTACTCGATTTCTACAGTGGTGAAGAAGTAAAAGAAAAATACAAATCTTTAGAAAAGCACATAGATGGACTTAGCTAAATGAACCAGGAAGAATTCAACACAGACAATATTTATTTTCAAAATTGGAACAAACAAATTACCGTGAGCTTAAAAAACAGCTGCCAGCTAAGGCGCGTTCGATTATTATGTGGAAAACTTTATGTTAAGGTTACAAAATCCTTTTCCCGGTAAATAATGGCAAGTAAAAATTAATTAATAAATATCTTGACAATGGTTAACCTATAGGTTAAATTTGAACCCCAACATCGAAATATTAATGTCCGGCGATAAAGCAGATATTTATGTTTATAAAGATGATCGTGGTGAAAAACCGATAATCTTATTTATTGAGCACTTACAGCAAAACGACCGAGCTAAAGTAATTGCATTATTACATCATTTCTCCGGTAAAGGTGAAATTAGAAATGAGGAAAAGTTTAAGCTTGAAGAAAAACCGATATATGCATTTAAGTCTTATCAAGTTCGTCTTTTTTGTTTTATCCTTCCCAAGGCATCAAAAAAAACTGTTGTGTTAACTCATGGACATTTAAAGAAAAAGAATAAAGTTCCGAAAATAGAATTAGAAAAAGCTAAAAATATTTTTAAAAAAGTAATTTCTAATAGATAGGTTATAGTATGCAAGCACAAGAATGGTTCAAATCCCAAGTTAAAGAATTAGAAAATACTCCTGCTTTCCAAGCGGAAGCGCTTCAAATAAAAATAACGGAAAAAATCTTAGAACTCCTCCAAAGCCGGAAGATGAATAAAACCGTATTGGCAGAAAAATTGAATTGCTCCAAACCATATATCACCAAATTGTTGAATGGCGGTGAGAATTTGACAATTAAGAAAATGGTTGAAATTGCTTTTGTTCTCGGATGCAATCTTGATATTGACTTTTTCCCCAAAGAGTATAAATCACAAAAATTTGTTCTCCTTCAATCAAATCAGATACAGCCTGATAATTATAATGAACCGGTTGAAATAAATGAGGCAGAAGATGACGAATGTTGTAACTTCGCACATGCAGTATAAAAACTATGCTGTTGATAAAATTATGGTCGAGTCTAATGCAAGCGATGTTCAGTTAGCCGATGACTATAGTGATGATCTGGTTATAGATTTTAATGTTCTTAAACAGGAGAACGAAAAGTCTTTTCTGATAGAGCTTTTCATCGATGTTAATAAATCTGCAAAGGCATTTAAAAGTTCTCGTTATAGAATATTTCTGAAACTTCTTTCAGTTTTTGATTTTTCCCAGGATACATCAAGAGAAGAAATAACCAAACTTCTTATCCCGAATGGTTTGGCAATGGCGTACTCTACTTCACGCGGTATAATTGGTGAACTCACAGCTAATTCTATAAACGGAAAATATATTTTACCTTCCGTAAATTTCATGGAACTCATTAAGAATAAATCACGCAAATTAAAGAACAAAAAAAAATCTCATTAACTTAATGTATTTGGCGGGTCTTATTATTCACTACTTAAAACTATATTCTCTCTAACGCAAAGGACAGTTGTGAAGATGATTCTCGAATTTTGTATCACTTGAAATGGAATGAAGGTTTATGAAAAGCATGCAACTCCTTCTTGCATCTCTCTCTTCTCCTAATTTCCCGCATATCTCCACCATAAATTTGAACAAAAAAAATGCAACACTCCAACTTGATTTAGAAAAGGCATACTTAACGACCCTTTGTTAAACAATTCCTACTAACAATAGAAAAAATAAATTAGTAGAAAAAGCTGAAATATTTTTATTTTACTTTTATACTTTATTCTTTGTTGTTGGATTTATAATAAAACCGATTTTAAAATAGTTTGAAATACCATTGTAAGTGAAAGAATTCTTTAATAGTAACAAGCTGAATGAGGGTAAATGAATAAACTAATTATTTTTAGTCTGATGTTGATCTTTTTTGCCGGGGAAATTATTGCGCAGCATATAACGGTAAAAGGCAGGCTTCTTGATGAAACCAATAGCGAGCCTTTAATAGCCGCTAATATATTGGTTGAGAACACATCTTTAGGAACTTCAACCGATGATAACGGAAATTTTGAAGTTATTCTGAAAACAATTCCTCAGACCTTAATCTTTTCTTACATCGGTTACAAAACCGAAAAAATTATTGTTGATAGAGAAACACGTGACCTAAAGGTTTTGTTACAACCGACCTCATATATGCTTCAGGAGATTAGCGTATTTTCGAAACAAAAGAACAATGACCTAAACGCTGCTTCAATACAAAATGTGGAAGTGAAAAACTTTGCAGGTTTTACTAAAGACGCTCTCCGTTCCGTTCAACTTATGCCCGGCGTTAGCAGCAATAATGAAGGGTCTCCGCTTATAAACGTCCGCGGTGGAACTTATGATGAAAATCTTGTGCTTGTTAACGGGGTGGAAATTTATAGCCCGTTCCATTTAAAAGCTTTCGCGCCGATGGGTGTGGGCATTTTCAATATCGATATGGTTAAGAATATAAATTTTTCAGCCGGAGGCTTTAGCGCCGAATATGGAAATGCATTAAGCTCGATTATGAACGTTGAGTATGACAAAGGGAACAAAGATGTTTATTCTACCAAGATTGATCTAAGTATGATAGACTTGGCTTTGCTTACTCAAGGTCCCGTAACCAATAAAGGATCGTTTACATTAGGAATAAGAAAAAGCTATCTGGATATGCTGTTAAAACTTGCTTCTCCACAAGAAGTTCACGCTGATTATTACGATGTACAATCGGTTCTCAATTATCAGTTAAGTAATTCCGATATTATTACTGTAACCGGTATTTATTCTAAGGATAACGTATCTCAAGACCCGACAACGTCAAGCGCATCTGCCACTTATAATAATTCCTATATCAACAATCAACGCACTAATGAATACGTAAGTGAAAGCACCTATAAATCGGTAATAACAAGTTATTACAATACTCTTCTTGCGGTTAAATACGATAAGGTTTTTCAACATGATTTTTTATCGCAGACAATCCTTTCCTGGTATGATGAAATTGAAAATGAAGATATGATATCAACAAACAGAGGAGAGCATTCATTCAGCAATTTCCCGGATCGGTTCGTTCGTTATACTAATGATTATAATGCTTTGAATAATTTGAAAATCCAAACGCTCTCTTTAAAACAAGGTTTTACGTTTGCTGTTTCTCCATTTTATACCATCAAGGCGGGATTATCGTACAAAAAAATATTTTATAATATTGATCAGGAAAAAAGTAGAAACCAGTTTTATTCCGAAAATATTACAAAGTATCCGAATGTAACGAACGTTATCTATCCAAAAGATCCGGCGGATAACGATACTACGATCATCAATATTTCATCGTTCAGAAATGAAGGTTATTTAGAAAACATTTTTCAACTCTCGGAAAGTTTTCTCATTAACGCCGGGGGTAGGTTAGATTATTTTGATATGAACAAGGAAACAAAATTTTCACCAAGGATTGGGTTATCATATAATCTTCCGTCTGAATTAGTTCTTAGATTATCGTGGGGGATATTTTATCAACCGCCAACGTACAAACAGTTACGTTTTAGTGAAAACACAGCTCAGAATACTTCGTACCAAAAATCTATCCATTACATAGCGGGTTTAGAAAAGAACTTTTCTTCCGATGTTTCGTGTAAACTTGAGTATTACTACAAACGATATTCCGATCTTCTTCCCGTCAGCCGCGTTACTAACAGCACGCTTCAGTATAGAACAAAGGAGAATAATACCGAAGGTTATGCGACCGGTTTTGATTTTCAATTTATCGGAAGATCTCCTTCGTTTGATGTATGGGTGAGTTACGGTTTTCTTGTCGCTAAAGAAAAATTGTACACAGAAACTAATTACTATCCGCGCTACACCGATCAGCGACATACGCTATCATCGGTTGTAAGCATAGACCTTGGCTTGGAATGGGAATCGAGTGTCCGCTTTTTTTACGGAAGTGGTTATGCGTTTACTCCTTCCAATCTTGTTTATTCCTCTTCTGATAAAAAGTATGTTTGGACTCCGGCAGAGAAAAATTCGGATTACTATCCTTCATACACGAGAGTTGATTTTAGATTGGGAAAGACTTTCAGTCTATTTAATCATCCTTTAAAATGTTACCTCGATGTATTAAATGTATTAGGAACGAAGAATGTTCTATCATATAGATATTCTTTTGATAAAAATAGAAATCCGGAAAGGACGGTAGTATCACTTCTTCCTATGATTCCTTCTTTGGGTTTTTCGTATGCTCTGTAGTAGTATTGAAAAAACAATTGGTAATAGAATAGAGGATTCTTGAAAAGATTGGGTAGGAAGCGAGTTTAAAGGGTCTCCTCGCGTCTTTTCCTCCAATTTTCATTACATTTACATCATGGATTTAGATAGCAAAAACAAAAACACTCCAACTTGATTTAGTTAGCTATCAAAAAGCGGAATGGAATTTTTGCAACCCACTATTTAATTTGTATTTAGGAAACTAGGATGAAAAAACTTTACATAAAATATCTAATACGCTTTATTCTATTCTTTGCAATACTGGTTTATTTCTTTTTTATAAATACATCTCATAAGCAAGAAAATTTAGTACCCTTCTTTATTATTTTGTTAATTTCATCAACCGGACTTTATTTCTCATTCAAATATGATAAGAGTAATAAGAAGGAAGAATAGAACTGTATTAAATTATGAGACAACTTTTTTAAAGCAGATGCTGAAATGCTTCCAATTTTCCCCTCGCCTCTCTTCCCCCAATTTTCCGTATATTTACTCCATGAATTTAGACAGAAAAAATAACAACACCCCAATTTGATTTTGAAAAGGCATCTCCATGCCTCTTTTCTAAAACAATCCCATTTAACAAAAGAAGAAAATAAATTAGCAGTATATGAGTCTAGCAAAAGAAATTAAAAGAAGAAAAACCTTTGCGATTATCAGTCACCCCGATGCGGGCAAAACCACACTTACGGAAAAACTTTTGCTTTTTAGCGGTGCGATACAAATTGCCGGCGCGGTGAAATCAAATAAAATTAGAAAAACCGCTACATCCGATTTTTTAGAGATTGAAAAACAGCGCGGGATTTCCGTTGCTTCTTCCGTTCTTTCATTCAACTACCATGATTATAAAATTAATCTTTTGGATACACCCGGACATAAAGATTTTGCCGAAGATACTTACCGCACATTAACCGCTGTTGATAGCGTTATACTCGTTATCGACTGCGTTAAAGGAGTTGAGGAACAAACAGAAAAACTGATGAAAGTCTGCCGTTTAAGAAATACCCCCGTTATTATTTTTATTAACAAACTCGACCGCGAAGGAAGAAACCCGATCGAATTGCTGGATGAAATTGAAGAAAAATTATCGATTAAAGTGAGACCGTTATCGTATCCGTTCGGAATGGGAATGAGTTTTAGAGGCGTTTATAATATTTACGACAACACGTTCGCTTTCTTCCGGGCAAACAAACAACAGATTGAAGATGAAGTAAAATATTTTAAAGGAATTGATGACGAGGAACTTGTCAAAACTTT
>Ga0172379_10010343_pt1 | contig 11303 bp, 16 predicted proteins | sample GrowelOW334metaG_FD_119756 | JGI IMG/M metagenome (GOLD analysis project Ga0172379, IMG submission 119756) | Groundwater microbial communities from an aquifer near a municipal landfill in Southern Ontario, Canada - Groundwater well OW334 metaG | ecosystem: Environmental > Aquatic > Deep... | reverse complement strand
TATCAAAGAAAATGAAGAAAAAAGTAACAGAGATCAGAGCAATATTAAACAAGTTACACTTTAGGGGAATAGCGTGTTACCAGAAGAGTAGAAATCAAAAGACGGGCTGGTATAATTATACTTGGGAGATTAAAAAAGACAGGATTGCTGACATAATCAATGAACAGCAAAAGGAAAACTTGGAAAAATTGACCAAAAAGAAGAACCTGGAAGCAGATTACAGTTTCTTTGATTGTAATAAGTGTAATCATAGGGAAGTGTTTGAAATAGCAGCAGAATATAACTTTCTCTGCCCAACATGTGGAGGAAGTATGACTTCCGCTAATGACCCCCAGATGCAGAAAGAACTCGAAGGAAGAATAAAGAAGATAGAACTAGAGATAGTATTATTGAACAAAATAGTGAAATAACACAAAAAATTGGACATATTTTAGAGGGAAGATTTAAAGTTACAGAAAGCCAAAATGGCTTTTTTATTAGATTTAAAGGCAATTAACGAATAATTGGCGTTGAAAAGACTAAAACTGGTTTTTTTAACTCAAAACAGCCGTTAATTTTCCTTATTCTAGCGGGGTAGAGCAGCCTGGAGTGCTCGTCGGGCTCATAACCCGAAGGTCGAAGGTTCAAATCCTTTCCCCGCTATGTGAGAGTTAACGGTCTTTTTCTACAAAAATAACCCCCAACGCTTCCGCTATTAATCCAAATTTAATGAAATCTAATTTTACGACATTAAACGAATTTTACTGCTTTTTGTTTGTACTAACAAAAAAGCTTATTTTTAGAAAAACCTAATTAGCCCAAAAATGACTAAAAATAGCCCACTCACTCAAGCCAAAATCTGGTAATTACAACACAACAAAGAAAACATACCAAATAGAAGCCACTCACTAGAGTAAAAACACAACTAAAAACAGCAAAATAGCGAGCACACAGGATAATCAATAGTAAACTGAGTAATTACCAGTAATGACAGGTAATGAGGTTAATGAGTTCTCATTACAGTAAGGTTTTTAAATCATTACGGTCATTATATTAATGACTAAAAAAGGTTTGGTAATGATGGGAATACTTGATTTTATTAGACAGATGCTTGGAATAAAGGCCCAAGTACAACAAAAGGTAGTTGAAAGTGCACCAGTGAGCACAAGCAAGAAAGCCTTTGAGGTAAGATCAATCTGGGACTTCCTCCAGTTTAACGAACACACCCAAGCTTTTCACTTAGCTAGCGTAATACGCTTCGATGAATGGGCCACTATGGACGAAGTGAGAAGACGCATATTTGACCTGTTTCAGATAGATTACGAGAATGAACGAAGTCTCTACCCCTACCTAAAGACAATGGTTGATATTGGACTTATTGAGACTAACAATATAGGCGGAAAACGCAAGTGGAGAAAGAAAGATTTACTAATTAAGCTTGATAAAGAAGAGAAAGAAGCTCAAAAAGAGGAGAAAATTGAACAAGCAGTTCAAACTAGTGCTCAACAAGGCCAAACAGCTTAAATTGGATTTATTTTTATTTATGTTTAGGAAAATTGAATTATGCTTTAACTCAATTTCCTGGACATATTTTGAACCCAACAAAATAATTTATTTTGGTTATTTAAGCCATTGTAGTTGATTTAATGACTGTTTTAAGTGATTTTTTTGGAAGAAATGTGTGAGTTTTTGGATAAAAATAACCAAGTTATTGGGGTTGTTTCACGAAAAGAAGCTCGAAAGAACAAGTACAAACTCAAAGCAGCACTCACAATAGTAACTAATTCTAAAAAACAATACTTGGCAGCACAACGAAGCCCAAATAAAAAAATATTTCCTCTTCTTTGGGCACTTGGGGCTGGAGGGGCAGTAACCGCAGGTGAAACCTTTGAAACGGCTGCAAAAAGAGAACTCTTCGAAGAACTAGGGGTTGACTCAAAAGTTGATTACTTATTTGATTTTGAATATAAAGATCACTTTGGAGGCTATTATGCAAAAATATTTGTGGCAAATTGGGATGGCAAAATTAAACTTGACCCAATCGAATATACCACAGGAAAATGGCTTTCAGAAAAAGGGGTTCTAAAACTAGCGACTGAAAAAAAACTAGCACCAGATACAGAAATATTTTTCAAAAAATTTTTATTATTAAAAAAGAAAGAGTAATTACCAAAAAAATGGTAATTACTAACTAAATAGAAGAGTTTTGAGGTTGAGTTGGAGCTTGATTAGTTTTTAGACTCTTATACAACTCATAAAACTCAGTTAGTTGGGTTGATTGAGAATAGGTTTGTTTGAACCACTCAAGATCAACTATCCCTTGAGCTTCTTTTACAAGCATTAATTTGTAATTAATGTCCGCTCCTTTTTCCACCGCGCGCTTCATTTCAGAAAGCAACTTAACCGGCCCTTCAACTCCGTCAATAAACTTTCGGGCTAAAAGATTATCAATTGCTAAAATAATATCCTTTTCAGCAACATCCTTATCATTCAAAAAATAAGTACACTTCCATTCACCCTTCTCTTCCCAATTATGGGTAGGGTTATGACCTGTTTTAAAAAATTCTTGTAAAGATTGAAAAGCTGCTTGAGGAATAATAACACAATTCTTACCAGGTCTAAGATAAGGAAAGTTTGATAATACTCCTGCTCGATGGTAATGATAAGTCTTTCCAGAAGCCTTGTACACTGCTTGGGTGTAACCATAAATTGCTCGAAAAAGCTTTTGATAAGTATAAGAGGAATGTTTAACTGAATCAGGAATTATAAATCTATATTGAACAAAGTAACTTCGAACAGCCATTTTACCAACTCCAACAGACACCCAACACTTCCACTACTATTGTTATATAAAACAAAAAAAAATTTTGTTTATGTATATACTATATACATATTATCTATTTATATAATATATATAATAACTCAACTTCTTTTTTCTTATTTTTTGGTAAAAGGAAAAAGTGTCCAGGAAATTGAGTAGATTTGTTTTTTAGGGTATTTAGGGGTTAAAGTTAGGTTAAAAAAATAGGAAAGTAAGGGGAGGCCTTACTTTCTAGAATATTTATATCTTAATTGTGAAGAAGCAGTTGCTGGTTCTTCTTTAGTTTCTTCAACAAAAGGAACATCTCTACTTGAAACAATAATTATGTCTTTAACAGACTTAACGTTTCTGTAAGGAATACTCTTTTCGCTTAGAATCTTTTTAGCATCAGACTTAGTCTTTACTTTAAGAGGCTCAGTAGTAATTGTTTCCAATTTACCTTTTTCTAGGTTTATGATTATATCATACACCTTTCCTTTATATCCTGCCTCTATATCATACACATCCATGCCGAAAAGCTTTGACAATCGTAGACTCATAATAAATCCTCCCTTTTTCTTACACACCAAACGTCACCCAAGTATATAAATGTATTCTGAAAAATTGGTATTTTTTTTAAAGTTTGAAAAACAAACCATTTGAAGAAAAACAGACCAATATCTACATAATCTTTGCATTTTTATTAATTATATTTTTGTATTAAGCATTGCTTTAATCTTTTTGCTAATTTGTGCTGATGTTGGTTTGTGTATTCCTTCTCTCTTAAGAGAATCAACCGCAAACAAGCCCATTTGCTTCCAATGACTATGCCAGCTATCTGGGTTTCTTTTTGGTTGCTTTCCAGTTTTAAGAAAACTTTGCCCAGCTTTACTTGCAATAGTTATTCCTGAAGTTGGTTTTCTTTTTGTTAATTGAACTATCATTAAATCACTAAAAAAGTATATTTTTCAAATTTATAATTCTAACTACTTTGTCATTTTTTCATTTTTTTGCTTAAATTTTTTTTATTAAAAGTAAGGGAAGTGTGGGGTGGGTCAGAGTTTATCTAGTGGACTAACAACTTTTTTTAGTTGCTCATTTGCAACATTAGTATAAATTTGAGTGGTGTTCAAGTTACTGTGACCCAGTAAAGATTGAATGTATCTAATATTTGTTCCTGCTTCAAGTAAGTGAGTGGCATAAGAGTGTCTTAAACAGTGAGGGGTAACATGCTTATTTATTCCAGCTTTTGCGGCCGCGACTCTAACTACTCTTTGTACTGTATCAGTAGTAATGTTTTTTCCATTTTTCTTTGAAAAAACAAATTCAGATTGAATTTTTTTCTTTGCTAAATATTTTTTTAAATCATGAATCCAATCCTTTGAAAGAATAATCATTCTATCCTTGTTTCCTTTTCCTCCACGAATAGTGGCAATTCTTTCTTTTAGATTCATGTCTTGCACTTTAATTTTTACTACTTCAGAAACACGACAACCCGACCCATACATGAATTGAAGCATTAATCTATTTCTTCCAAATTTAGTATTTTGGAAGAGCGCTCGAATTTCATCTTTAGTTAAAATCTTTGGTAATGTTTTTGCTTTTTTTGGAATTTTTATGTCCTCTAAGATATGCATTTTTAGTTGTTTTTTGAACATATACTCCATTGCAGCGTGAACTAATGCAAGAGTGGCTGCTTCACAACCACTTTCTCTTTTTCTAGCTAAAAAACCAACAATATCTTTTTTGTCAATAGTAGCAACAGGTTTGTTTATTGCATAAAGAACTTCTCTTGCATAAAGCAAATACATTTTCAGAGTTTTAGGAGAATACCCTTCAACAATAATTTCTTGTTTTATTTCAGTAAGTAAGTTTTCAAATTCGGGATTTAATACCCTTTTTTCTTTTTCTTGAGTTATAGGTGGCGAATTAGTGGAAGGATTGGGAGTCAGGGATTTTTGAGTACTCGCTGGAATAGATTGAGACTGCTCCATTAAATTATCCTGCATTTTATTCTCACACTCTATTTAGGACTTCTTAGACTTATATAAATTTGCCTTCGTGCGAGTAAGGTTTAAAAGCGCGTTAGAGATAATTTATTTGTATGTTACGAAAACCACAAAAGCCTCCTGAAGGAGCTAAAATGAAAGAAACTGCAGACATGGTTGCTTGGAAAAAAGAATTTTCTAAGATGAAAACTGAGGACCACTTAAGCAAATTAAAAGAACTTGGTCTTGATGATGAAGATTTGAACGAATTTAAAGCTCTTGAAAAAGGAGAAAAAACTCTAGAAGATGAGTTAGCTCCACCACAAGAAGAAGTGGCTGAAGCACCTAAGAAAAAAGCAAAAAAATAATTTTTTTGAACAACTAATCTACTTCTCATTTTTTTATAATTAATTTTTTTGCAGTAATTCCACTAGATTTTTCGTTGTATTTGCATTCAGAAAAACCAACTTTGGTTAGTTGTTTTATTATTGTTAAATAAAATTCTTTTCCCTTTGTTTTGCCTGGGTTAGGGCAATAATGATATAAAATTCCGTTTGGTTTTAATATCCTAAGAAGTTCTTCATAAAAAAAAGGAGAGTAAAGATCTTTTGCAAAAGAAACTGTTGGAGGATCATGTAATATTCTATCAAAATAATTTTTTTGGAGTTTTTGAACTCCTTCAAAAACATCTTGTTTATGCAATTTAATTTTTTTGTTTGTAAAAAGTTCTTCTGAGTAAGGATTATACTTTGCAATTTCAAGCACATTTTCATCCCTCTCGAAAACAATTACTTCTTCACAATCTTTTTGAGCTTCAAGAATAGAAGTATACCCTAAACCACAACAGGTATCAAGTACTTTTCCTTTTACTGGAGATATTTCCTTAACCATCAATTCTGCATGAAGTTTTGGGCCTATGTGAATAAATCTGTGCATTGGAACAGAAGAAAGCATAATAGTCGGCCAATCTGAAGTGGGTCTTAATTTATAGTAAAGATTAGTTTCTTGTGAAAAGAGTTCTACTGCAAGTAACTTATTTTCTTCAATAACATAACAAGTATTTTCCTTTATTTTTTCTAATTCTTTAACAGAAATCTCTTCATCGCGAATAATTATTTTATTTTCTTTCAAAAAAACTTTCTCTGTGGTTTTTCCAAGATCCAAACTCAATAAAACAAAAGAATGTCCTACTTTTTGTGCATTTAGCGCCTTTTCTGCTTCCTTTTTTGTCAAAATGGCTTTATTCACGATTATAACCTATTTAATAGGGCTGAAAAGGTTTATATATGACTTCCGCAGCAATACTTATTGGAGCTATTTTTTGGGATTTTCCTAAAAACTTTGGAAAGGTGAGCCAAATGAGTCATGTGTTACTAAACGTAGGCGTCGACGAGGAATTAAGACTACAGCTCTTGGCTGAAGAACAAAAAATGAGATCAAAACAGCCAGAAGCATGGACTAAGACCAAGTTCAGAAAATACGCAAACTTCGGTAGAAACAGGAAGAAAACTGCTGAAGAAATATTAGGCATAGAACCTAAAACAGAAAAAACCTCTTTGAAAACAATTAAGAGGAAATAACTTCATCCAAAATTTTGGTAATATTCAAGCATGTGTGCAAGTGCACCATGCCCACAATAACCAAAGCCTGATTTTTTTACAAAAAGTAACTTAAGAAAGTATTAAATATTTTTGAGAAAATTGATTTAATCTATCTTCTGTGTGTTGGAAGATGATGTCCTTGCTTTGGCCCAGGTCTAACTAAATATTTTTTGAGACTCCCTGGTCCTAAAGAAGTTCCAGGTGCCGCCTGCTGTCTTGCAAGATTAATAAATCGCTCTTTTCGGAAACGTTCAATTTGTGACTTAAAACTAGGTGCTGCGTGGTCTAAGCCGGGTATTTTTGCTTTTCTGGCTCTCTCCATAAAGCGGATTACTTTTTCAGCATTTGTGTGGTGTTGTTCTTTGGTATATGCTGTGAAGGTTCTGACCGCAAGTTCTTCTGCAGTTCTAGCCGCAGAAGAAGCAGACATTTCATGCCCGCTTGAGTGCAATTCTTTTGCTTTTTTAATTGCCGCTCTTAATTGTCCTTCAAGCTCTGCGCCACTATTCATAACAAAAGTAACACTTTAGTAGAATATAAACTTTACCGAAAGGAAAAAAACTTTGGTTTAAAAAAATTAGAACTGAAGTTTAAAGTAAAAATTACTTTAAAACTTCAAGTTTTCCTTGTCTGCCTGCACTAATTTGTAATTTACCTTTGTATTCAGTAACCCAACCATTAGTTATTTTTATTTTATCTCCATCATTAACTGTTTTGTATTCATCGTTCCAAAGAGTGAGAGAAACTTCTTCCCCAGTCTCATCTTTTACAGCCGCATTACAAACAGTTCCTTGTCCGTTAGCCGAAGCAAAAGCTCTAGGTTCTCCTTTAGTAACAACTTCTACTACAATTTCTTCAAAAGCACTTCTTGGTTTTAAATCTTTTATCAACATAGTATCACTACTAAAAATTGTGGACAAAATCATTAAAAAAGCACACTATGTTTTGAGTTTGGTTTAGCTGCAGTTCTGACGAAGGATTTGCAAGCTTTATATTGGTTTTCTTTTAAGAAATATTTGATAAAAATGGGCTTTCTTTTTTTGGATATAGAGTCATTTGTTGATCCTGAGGACAACATGTCTGGATTAAACCCGTTTCATGAAAAGAGCAAAGTAATAGTGATAGCCTACAATTATTACCATTCTTCTTCTGCTCCAAAACCAGAACAAGTAAAACCGCCCGAGTTTATATTTGAATGGGAAGAGGGAACCGAAAAAAAGCTTCTTGAAAAATTTTTGTGTGTGTTAAAAGAAATTGAGAAAAAAGAATTCAACAGTGGAGAAACCTATTTGAAAATAGTTGGGTTCAATCACTTAGCTTATGACCTGAATTATTTATTTGCTCGAATGACTCACCACAAAATAGCTCCACAAAAAGAATTATTTAATTTGCTTTTCACTCACCCACGCCACATTGATCTAGCACAAATTGGAATGGCTGTTTCAAAAGCAACAAAACGCGACGAAGATTTTAGAACAATTTCTCAAAAAGCAATAAACTCTTATTTTGAAATACCTATAAAAGAAGCAAGTGGAAAAGATGTTTCTCTATTCTACTCTGCAAAGAATTATGAAAAAATAAAGAAATACTGCACAGAAGAATTCACATTTGAATTATTATACCGAAGTCTACTTGAAACTTTTTTGCACTAAATTAATTTAATACTTTTCAAAAACACCCCTTGCTTTTTAAAGAATAAAGTTTTTATACTAGAAATTCCTATTGAGCGTATGAGTTTTATGCCTCAAGCCGAAGAATTCTCTTGCCAAGAAAAAGAATTTGTTTTGTATAAATCGCTTTGCACTAAAGGTAAATGTCTAAATAATGAAACTTTGGCATTTGCAAAAAACTTTAAGCAATAAGACTAAACAAAATTCTTCTTTTACTAAATTCCTGTATTATATTTGCTTCTAAGCTTTCGAATAGCACTTAATTGATTACTTAACTCTATTATTCTTATTGTTTCAGATTCAGGGGGGTAATGAGGAGTTGACGCTAGCTCTTTTTCAACTCGGTTTTCGGCAGCTTTAATTGCTGCGATAAATCGTTTCTTTAAATTAACAGCTCCTTGTGCAAGCGCGGCTGATTTTTGGGATTCTGCTTCTGCTTGTTTAAATTTGATTTCTAATGAACTTAACGGTGTCAAAAAGTTCTGACTCACGGAAGGTTTTTTTGTGGGAGACACTACTCTTGAGGGATTTTGTAATTTCCTTAATTGATTATTAACAGCTGAAAGTCTTTGATTAAAGTCAGAATGCGTTTGTGCACTTATGTGCCAATAATGACTTAAAATTTCAGATATTATTTCATTTCGAGTTCGTTTGAGTAATTTGATTTGTTGTAATTTTCTTTTTATTTGCTGTGGATTGTCTCGAAATAACTTCCTGGCCCCACCAAAAGCACCTGGCTGGGCTTGTCTATAATGGATTTTTTTTGACATAATATTAATATGCTGCCGGAATTTATAAATAAAACTACTAGAATAAAAAAGAAAGCAAAATTTACCTAAAGCTTTCTCTTTTTAATTTCTTTTAGCTAATTTTTTTGTATGAAATTACTTGTTAGCGGAACCCCGGGGTGTGGAAAAACCACATTAGCAAAAATGCTTGGAGATAAATTAAAATTAAAAGTAATTAACGAAAAGGATTTTGCGTTAAAAAATTCTATTGGAGAATTTAATGAAGAAAACGAGCTTGAGATTCCTCTAGAGAAGTTTGAAAAAAAAGCAAATGAATTTTTAAAGAAAAATGACAATATTTTGTTTGAAGGACATGTAGTTTGTGAAGCAAAATTAAAGGTAGATAAAGTAATATTAATTACAGTTAATCCTGAAGAACTTGAGGCAAGGCTTGAACAAAGAAATTATTCTTTTCAAAAAATAATGGATAATGTTTTTTGTGAAGGAATAGATTATTGTAAAAAACACGTTTTGAGAAATTATCCTAAAAACAAAATAATATTAATTAAATCAGCCCAAAACCCAAAAAGTACATTTGAACAAGCACTTTTTGCCCTAAAAAAGTAAATATGCCTAATATTTGACAATTTTAACCCTTCCTGAACGTTTTAAAACTTATTTTTGCACTAATGAGTTTAGTAAAGTGATAAAATGAACACACAAAGAATCTTTTTTGGATTAATATTAGTTGTTTTATCCTTAACAACCGTTTTTGCTTATGAAGAATCCTTGGCCACACTTGGATTTAATGGAGTGAGTAATGAAAAAGCGTTTTCAACTGAATGCAAAACTTTAGTATTAAATGTTCCTGATTTAGATAAGGATTTAAATGAAAGAGGAGTTCTTTCTCTATCTGCAGTTTTCACTGATTATCAAAAAGATAGTTCTTATGTGTCTGTTTCAATAGACGGGGCAGAAGAAAAGATATTATGGCAAGAGGACTTTTCTTGTACAACTCATTGTTGGGCTAGATTATTTATTCCTAACTTAGAAAAAACATCTGTTCCAGTTACTATTTGTACTGTTCTTGGGGGGGCATCAAAGAAAGTTGAAGTAACAACAAATTCTTTCCTTGGGCTATATGATACTCCTGTGTTAAGTATACAAAATGAAGCTCCATTAAAAATATTTTTGGGGGATAGAGCAAGAATGAGTATTGTAATTTCAAACACGGGTTCTAAAGTTGCTAATGTATTTGTTCAGTTTGTACATCCAGATACTAGGGCAAGAGTAATAATTTCAAGTTTTGATATAGTTGAAGGGGATTCAAGTGCAACAACTGCTCTTGGACCAAATGAAACAAAAGAATTTGTTTATTATATTAAACCAACCGTGCTAAGCACTTATAACCTTCCATCTGCAGCGTTATTTTTTACAAACATTTTTGGAGAAAAACAAACTCTTATTAGTGAACACCCCCAAATGAGTGTTGTATCCTCTAATAGACTTGATGTTTCTTTAGTGGCTATGAGTGAACAAGCACCTTTTGTGTTTAAAGCAATAATAAAAAATAATTGGCCAGAGGCTTTTGACGGAAACATAATAGTTGCTCCTCAAACAGCTCTAGTAGATGCACTTCAAGGGGTTATTGTTCCTGGCGGAAGTGAAAAAGAAATTATTTTTAATTCAAATAAATTAAGCTCTGGAAAATATTCTTTCTTTGCAACAGTTGTTGATACAAACAACATTTATTCCTCAAATAAAATAGATTTGGAAGTAAAAGATGCTTCTCTTTCATTTGAAGTAATTATTGCGGTTTTAGCTGTTATTGTTGGCGCAGGCATATTTGCTTGGATATACTACCAAAAGAGCTAGTTATTCCTTCCATTCTTCAAGAATAAGCTGTTTTTTAGTGTCAATCTCCTTCTCTTTCTTACCTAAAGTGGACTTTAGTACAAATGCAACTAATACTATGAGTACAATCGGAAAAAGAACACTAAATTGAGAAAAAGGGGGTGTTTGGGGGCTACTTGCTGAAAGCAAGAACAGTGCCCCAGTATAACTATTAGAATCAATTAACTCTTTTGCTTTCAAAAGAGTTTCTTTTGAAACATTTGATTCAATAGCTCCATTGAATGAAACAATCGCTTGTCGTTTAAGATAGTCATAAGCTTTCTTTAATTCATCTCTTATGTCAGTGAGTGCTGCAATTTTTTCATTATTTGAGCTTATAGAAGTTTTTATTTCAGAAATCATCAAACTAAGTTTTTTTAATCGGCTTTGTGTGATAGGGGGAACAATTTTTGCTTTAAGTATTTGTTCCTCGTCTGAGAATAATTGGTTATCAAGTAAAGAAATTAATGTTAACGCTTCTTGGGCAAGTGATTCAATTGTTTTTGTTTGAGTTTTTGATTCTGCTTGAGAGTTTTTGTCAATTTGAGCTTTTAGAGAAATTATTTGAGAATAAGTGTTTTGGAGTTTAGTAAATTCGTTTTTTGCCAAAACCGGGTTGGATGAAATTTCTTTAAGTATGATAT
>Ga0172379_10010342_pt1 | contig 11303 bp, 12 predicted proteins | sample GrowelOW334metaG_FD_119756 | JGI IMG/M metagenome (GOLD analysis project Ga0172379, IMG submission 119756) | Groundwater microbial communities from an aquifer near a municipal landfill in Southern Ontario, Canada - Groundwater well OW334 metaG | ecosystem: Environmental > Aquatic > Deep... | reverse complement strand
GACCTGAAGAACGGGACCCGCGATTGGTCGGATCCGTCCACGTGGCCTCTGGGCATACCGCCGAATTTCAGCACGGTTTCGCCGTCGTTTACGATAAAAGATGAAACACAGAATGAACCGAATGGTTACATACCGAAGTGGCAGCAGGACTAAACCAACTATATCGTTACAAAATAAAAGAGCCTAGTTTTTCAACTAGGCTCTTTTATTTGTTAGCTTACAGCTACTATTATAGTTTTACTACGTTAGTGGCTTGTTCGCCTTTCGGTCCTGTGGTGATCTCGAATTCGACCTCCTGGCCCTCTTTTAAAGACTTGAAACCTTCTCCCTGTATCACGCTATGATGTACGAATACATCTTTGCCTTCCTCAGGTGTGATAAATCCATAGCCTTTAGCGTCATTGAACCATTTCACTTTACCTTTTGCCATTGCAACTTCCCCCTTTCCTTCTAGATTAATAGCCAGTCAAGAAGGACACAAAAAATGCCGCAAAGTTAGCAATCTTCAACTTGTGCGGCTAAAGATACCTTCTCAACTCTTATACTACCGAGTTCAAGTATACGCGTATCAGGCGCTTTTGTCAACTAATATTTTAAAATAGTTCCGTATAAAAGAGCTTACATTGCGGGAGATGCTGTCGAAGTCTTTATTCTCCATCCACTCTTTCTTAAAAATACTGGCGCCGAAGCTCACTGCATTCGCGCCGTTCGCAAAGTAATCTTTCATATTTTCAGGAGTGACGCCGCTACAAGCCAATAATTGGATATCTTTGAACGGCCCTCTTATCTCTTTAAAATAACCCGGCCCGAAGTATTTCGCCGGAAATACTTTGACCATGGTAGCTCCGGCTTGCCATGCATTCGATATCTCCTGCGGCGTCAGCGCCCCAGGAAAGACCGGTATCTTATTTTTTACACAGTACTCCACTCCTTCGCGGAATAAGACGGGCATTACTATGAATGTGGCCCCGGCGTCAAGAGCGCTATGCAGCTCGTCCATCGTGAGCACGGTACCTGCCCCAACAGTAAGATGGGAACGGGCCTCTTTAACCATTTCGCGTATCTGGAGGTGCGCATTATCGGTATTCATGGTGATCTCGATCGTCTCGAGACCTGCTGAAATGACCGCTCCGGTAAGGGGCGCTATCGATTCAGGTTTAGCGCCGCGAAGTATTCCTATGACCGGCAACTTTTTGAATTTTGCTATATCCATTAATCTTCGTCTACCCTGAGAAGGCTTTCGTAAAATTCCCGGTAGTTATCTTTCTTGTCGCTTTTACGAAGCGCTATAGCTGCGCGCGGATGTTCGTCAAGGATACCGGTGATCATGTGCGGTATGATATATCCCCACTCTATCTTATCGCGGAGCGGAATGAACTCTTTCGAAATGACGTCAAGTATGGGCCTGATATCGAACTTGGGATTCTTCAGAAATCCTAGGATAAGCTCGATGGGGCAATTACCTGCGGCGCGGCCGATGCCATAGATGGTACCATCTACATAGTTGGCATCATGGATGATCGCTTCTATCGTATTACCAAAAGCAAGCTGCTGGTTATTATGCGCATGCATACCGACTTCTTTCGTCTTGACGAAGTTTTTAAGTTTCTTAACAAGAAATTCTGTGGTCTCCTGATACAAAGCGCCGAAACTGTCAACTATGTATATGACGTTGGCCTTCGACTCCTCTTCAAGCTGCTGGAGGGCTTCGTTCAATTCGTTATCGAGCGCCTTCGAAATGGCCATGATATTGCAGGTCGTCTCATATCCTTTATCGGCAAAGTGGTTTATAAGATAGATGGCCTTATCAATATCCTTCACGTATGATGCTACCCGTATCATAGCTACGGGGCTGTCTTTCCTCGGTTTTACGTCTTTTTCATCGACACGGTCTACATCGACCATGACGGATATCTTGGTATTCGATTCGATCCCCTCGGTAACACGCTTGATATCGTCATCGTCGCAGAATTTCCATCTTCCGAACTCTTTTTCCGAGAACAGCTTCTTCGAATTCTTGTAGCCTATCTCCATGTAATCTACGCCTGCATCGGAAAGGGCCTTATATACAGCTCGGACAAAGCGTATGTCAAAGTCATGGTTATTAATAAGCCCGCCGTCGCGTATGGTGCAATCGAGTACCTTTATCTTTTCTCTGAACATTATTAAACCCCCTTTAATTATGTGGTCACCGTTCGTGCAAAAGGATACATAGATTACAATATAAGGCCTGAGATGTCAAGCTGTTAGCTCTTTGAAGCTACATATTCAAGGATGATGTCGGCCTGCTTGGCCGCCGCCACGTTCACGCGCGGGGATAATGCCGGTTTACTGCATATGTCCGATCGCAAATCCCCTATCATGACCAGGTTCTCCTTCAAACGGCGCACCTGTATATCATCGCTTGAACCGAAACCTCCGAGTCCCGATACTGTAACGATGAACTTGCCCAGTTTGAGGAGCTCGCCGATAAGCATGCTCTTGGTCTCCGCCCTGTCGAGGCATTCGGCCACTACATCGCAGGAATTGAAGATATCTTTGACGTCATCTTTTTCGATCTTCCGGTTTATGATAGTAAGCTCAAGGCCCGGAATGATCCTGTCCAGATTTTTCTTGAGCGCTTCTACCTTATTCATCCCTATCTGGTCGTAAAAATAGAACTGCCTGTCCAAGTTCGAAGGGTCTATGATGTCAAAATCCACTATTGTGAGCTTTCTGAAACCGACCCGTATCAGATTGAGGGCGCAGTTGGAACCGAGCCCCCCGGCTCCGGCGATCCCGATCCTGGCGCTCTGTACCTTATTGAAATTATCCTGCCCCAATTTTTTTACTATATTCGCTTCGAACGCATTCGTCATATCTCCATCCAATCCTTAAAGACCGGCTGATAGCCCTTTTTCTCCAGCATCGCCCTTATCTCGTCGACGCTCCTCCTGTCGGATATCTCGAACTGGGGAGCGCGGCCGTTCTCATCAGCTTTTATGGAATGCCCTCCTACGCATGTGGTCGAACCAGCCGACATACGGGTGACGCCTATAGGAAGTATATTCTCCCTGAATCCGGGATCTTCGCGGGTCGAGACGGATATGGATAGTCTCGGAAGGAATATCCTGAGAGCCGTGATCGTCTGTACTATATCGCTATCGGACACTTCAACCATAGGGCTGAAAGCTCCGGCATTAGGCCTTATCCTGGGGATGGAGGCGCCTATATCTACACCGGGGAACTTGTCCATAAGATATCTGGCGTGCAGCCCCATCAGAAATACCTCTCTTCTCCAGTCGCCCAGCCCGAACAGCGTACCTATGCTGACATTCCTGAACCCGGCGGCAGCCCCCCTCTCGGGAGCGTCCAGCCTGAATTTGTAATCTCTCTTCGGGCCTGCAGGATGTACCGAGCTGTAAATATCCTCGTCATAGACTTCCTGGTATATCGTGAGACCGTCAACGCCCTCACGCGCAAGTTCGGCATACTCATCTTCCGTAAGCGCATATATCTCTATAGAGATGGAATCAAAATATTTTTTTAAGGCTTTGACGCAGCTTTTTATATAACTGACGGGGCTCTTCTCTCTCGAATCGCCCGTCAGCACAAGGATATGCTTAAGCCCCGTGGATGAGATGAGGCGCGCCTCTTTCTCGACCTCCTCGACGCTGAGGCGTTTCCTCTCAAGAGTGTTCGCGGAATTGAACCCGCAGTAGACGCATCCGTTATCGCAGTAATTTGACAGGTATAAAGGCGTGTAAAGCTGTACGGTCCTGCCAAAGTACCTTAAAGTGAGTTCCCGCGAACGCCCGGCCATCTCTTCAAGGCTGCCTTGCGCACCCTGTGACAATAGAGAAGCGAATTGTCCGTCGGTAACTTCATCTGCGCGAAGAGCTTTCCTCAACAGTTCCGGCGGAACATTTTTAAAAATTTGCGCCTGGCCGCGGCCCTTATATGCTGAGATCGTACCGTAAAAACTCATCCCTCGTTAACTGTCCTTTCTTAAAAATCCCGTCAGCGGCGAAGAAGCGTTCGCTTCTCCGGGCGCCTCTGCAGGTATCCCTGAAAGATATGCCAACCTTCCCGCGCTGACAGCCAAAGCGAATGCCTTAGCCATATTCACGGGGTCTTCCGCTATAGCAAGCGCGGTATTCACCAGGACCGCAGCGCACCCGAGTTCCATGCACTGGCATGCGTCGGAAGGCTTGCCTAGCCCTGCGTCGACAATGACGGGTAATTTTATCTCGCGCACCATTATCGAGACGAGCTCTCTGGTCCTGAGGCCCATATTACTGCCTATGGGCGAACCGAGCGGCATGACAGCCGCGGCTCCGGCATCGACGAGCCTGCGCGCTACCGAAAGGTCCGGGTTCATATAAGGCAGTACGGTGAATCCTTCTTTAGCGAGGATCTCCGTCGCCTTCAACGTTTCTATATTATCGGGAAGCAGGTACCTGTTATCCTGTATTACCTCTATCTTCACCCAGCTGCCGGCCCCGCTCGCTTTTGCGAGGCGTGCTATCCTTACAGCTTCATCCGCGTTCCTGGCCCCTGATGTATTCGGCATTACAATGCACCCTGCGGGTATATGATCCATGATGTTGTCCGTCTTAGATCCAGCATCGACCCTTCTTAAAGCTACAGTCGCCACTTCAGCCCGCGCCCCTTCCAGTACCTGCCGCATAATGGAGTAACTGGAAAATTTCCCGGTCCCTATAAATAGCCTGTTCGCTATCCTTTTCCCGCCTATGATGAGCACGTCTTCCACAGTTATCCTCCTCCTACGAAAGAGACGATCTCTACATTGTCGCTCTCATTTAAAATGATCTTCTGCCATTCCTCCTTTGGAACTATCCTGAAATTATGCTCAACCACTATCCTGTCCGCAACCAGGCCCTTCCCGGAAACGAGCTCCGATATGTTGGATCTCCCGCCGATCTCTTCGTCTTTACCGTTTATCTTTATCTTCACGGATCGCTCCTGCCTTTTGCCTGTTAAGTTTCTCTTTAAATTCTTTTACGCGCGACACGACATCACGCGACTCCGTTATCCCCCTGATCAAGGCTATGTTCTTCACCCCTTTGGCAAGGAGCGCATCTACATTCGACAGGTTTATGCCGCCGATAAAAAAAACTCTCTTACGCGCGGCCTTAAGCACTTTCTCCACATCACCTGTGCCGATAAAATAATCCTTTGTTTTTGTGAAAAAAACCGGCCCGAACGCTATGTAATCGACGTCCTGGCCGTTCGCCTTCTCGAATTGATCGAGAGAATGTGTGGATACGCCTATTATGCCGCTGCTACCCAATATCTTTCGCGCTTCATCTATGGAATATTTTGCCATGTCTTCCTGCCCCAGATGAACGCCGTCGGCGCCGGCTTCTTTCGCAAGAAGAGGATCATCATTGACTATGAATGCGACACCTCGTTCCCTGCAGATCCGGGATAGCTCACGGCCCATATTCACAAGAGTTTCCCTGGGCTTATCTTTTTCCCGCATCTGTATGATGTCGACGCCGCCTAAGGCCGCATATCCGGCTATCTCAAGCGCAGATCTTCCATTGCAGCACTCTTCGCTTATCACCAGGTACAGGCTATTTTCCATTATCTTGCTCATCATGACCCCTATAAACAAAAAACCCTTATGCCGACGCATAAGGGCCAAATGATCTTTCGCTCGATCCCTACGCTGGCATTATCCAGATCAGGTTCCTAGGGTAATCTGCTTCGCGCAAAACTCTCAGGCCGCGTTACGGCCTCCCCTTTTATATAAAGTACTACTTATAGGCAGAAAAGTCAAAAGAAATCACGGCGCTGATCATTTATTCCCTAAATTGAAATTTATATAGGCACCTATGACAAAAACTATGATCAAAGCTATGGCGTAGCCGCTTAAACCGATCCTTGTCTTCTTCCTCGGCTTCATTATTATCGCGGAAGCCACTATGGCGGTCATCAATATGACGATAAATGCGGTGAAGATATGGTGTTGGGATAAAGTTTCAAATATAGGCGACTTCCTGTAGAGCAGGTCATTGATGAATATGATCGTTATGTTGAAGAGGTTCGAACCGACCATATTCGCCACTGCCAGTTCTTTCGCGCCCAAACGCAGGGCGGCTATCGAAACCGTGATCTCCGGTAAGGTGGTGGCGAAACCGAGAAATAGACTGCCCACAAAATTTTGCCCCAAGTCCATCAGGCGAGCCATCTCTTCTCCCAGATAGGCAAGCCATATCCCGGCTCCGGCGATGAAAATGGCCGCGATCGCGTAACGCAGGATCGCCGTATTTAGAGATATCTTATCGTATTTAAATACGATATCTTCTTCTTTATGCAATTCGTCTGATATCTTTTTTTGTTTTTGCTCGTACTTAAAGATCATCCTTACCAGAAAAAGATACGCGGCGAATATAAGGATGCTGTATATACTGACATTCGCGATACTGATATCCGGTAAATGAGGCGTTAAAAATATCCCGACGGCGGCGATCGATAAAGGTATCAGGCTGAAGCAGGCGGTAAGGAGCTGCCCTGTAGAGACAGCGCTCAGTAAAGGTCCACCCTTATGCAAAAGATCGAGCGTCACGATATTCACAAGATTATACGAGTTCGCTCCGAACAAATTTCCAACAGAGAGGTCGGGAGCATTGACAAATACTGTGCTTCCTACACCGGTAAAAAGCTCGGGCAGGCTTGTGGCTATCGATACCAATATGACCCCGATCCAGAGCCCGCTCAGGCCCGTCTTCTCAGCTATAGCATCCCCATATCTCGCTACTCTTTTACCAAAATATAATATTACCGCCGCGCAAACGGCAAATTTTAAAAATACTATTATCATTTTTTCTCCGTTTTGTTAACTACTTGAGACCCGAGATATATCAATCCGAGGATTATCGCTCCCATAGCTATCCATAATATATACGGTTTATCCTCGGTCCAGGGCAACAGCTCTTTATAGGGCTCGTAATTGACGTTACGTACCTGCCCAGCCAGAGACCCTTTCCCAAAACTTTCGATCGTCTTCCCTTTGATCACGGCGCCCAAGTCGTAATTTAACGCTTTTGCCGAGCGGTTGCCGTATAAGAGCTTATATTCTACGCCCTGCTCGGGTATGATCACCAGATACCTCTTCAGAGAATATCCGGTCAGGGAGACGAGTGAGATCGGCTTATTGTCGCCGTTGAAGACTTTTACCTTTATGTACCGAGCCTTCGCTTTGCCAAGTTTGATCGTCGTCTTAGTTTCGACCTGGTCGTCTACGGCGATCGAGAATATCACGTCACGGGCAAGTTTATTCCATTTTTTCAGGTCGTTACTGCCTTCGATCTCGACCCTCCTGAAAAAGTTGGACCCGTCTACGGCGATATCAATGCGGGATAACGGAATATTCTTAGAGCCCAGATCGGCTATGCTCTCCACGCTCTTCGACGCCGCATCGGTCTCGGTCTTGATGAGGGTGGCGCTAAAAGAGTACTCCTCCGGCGCAGCTTCCACCGTTCTGAATATATCGAGAGACTTTAATTCAACGGGTTCTTTATCTTGATCGTGCGGCACTATGACACGGACAAATTTAAATACTTTCTGCGGAACGCGCATCGCAAGATTCTCTTCCGTGTATGTGCCGAACCCGTACCCGTAATATGATTCGTGCGTATATTGCTCAAAAAAAGTGTGGGTCATCTGGAACGCAAAAGAATATACTACTATCCCCTTCCTTATCACTTCCCAGTTCCTGTTGTCGTTCGAGCCTTCCACGGTTATCTTCCTCGCGAAATTGTTGCTTGCCGGGACAACCTTGAGATAATTGAAGGGCTTGAGCGGCTCTTTGAGTTCTACGGTGATGACGCTCTCCGTCTGGCCGATATCGTTCGAAATAACATTGAGCGCGAGCTTCTGCCCCGTCGGCATATCTCCGTGGATGATGACGTCATACGGGTGCTCCTGGCCTTTGGGGTCCAGCACTCTTAGATCGCCAAGATCTTCCCTGGCGGAATCATAGACCTCTTTATCCAGCAGTACCGCGGCCGCTTTCTTCGAATAGTCTGTAATGAGTATCTGCTTCTCGAACTCCCAATATTTAGCCGTTATATCACATAATAGCGGCGAGGCTGAAATGAAGAGAACCGCAAAAGTGAGCGCCGCGCTAATACGTCTTAACATGCATTCCTCCGTTCTTACGATCCTATTAACTGCCTTTCAGCGCAAAATCGCGGATCACGTCTTTATATTTTTGATAGAATAGAGACGCTACTATCAAGACCACCCCCAATGTCATGAAAGAGATGATACGGTATATCTTATCGAGCTGCGAAAGGTCGAACAAGAAAATCTTGAATATCGCTGCCCCGAACAATACCAGCCCCATGACGCGCAGAGCGCGGAATTTCCTGTACATTCCTGCCGCAACTATCACGAAAGCATACGCGACCCATAAGAGCGACAACACCAGCTCCCTTGCGCTGAAGAGTTTAGAATATTCGACGTTGAAGAGCAGCCTCGTATTAGTGACCTTGCCCATGACCACTTCGGGTAGAGACATGACCTTGAGCTGGGTGAGATGCGCAAAATATGTGTTCGCTTCGACAGAAAATTGCACCACCAGGACGAAGTTGGCCAATATGACCAGGAAAGCCGCCGCTGACTTTTCTCCTCCGGTGAGCTCGGACTTATTCCTTTTATACAATAAGGCCGTCAGGAATATGATAAGGACGACGGCCAGATGAGTGAACATCCTCTCATTAAAGATAAAAACGTTCTTCGCATATTCGCCGGCGGCGTAAGAATAATCGAAGAGCATCGCTTTTATGAGGCTAACGGCGCCTATGACGAGCCCGGCTCTTCTTATATCTTTTAGCCCTAGCTTGAAACCCATCCATATAAGCACGATCGCTTCTATAGCCCAACTGATGGCGATCCAGTTCGATCTCATCTGGACAGGTATCGTTATGGTAACAAAGATGACCGCCAGGGCGACGTAACTCAATATGATCGGCCGGTCTTCGCTGCACCGCCTCAACGCGCTATAGGAATAGGCGATATAAAGACACCCTAATGTTATAGGTAAGAGCCCGGGTAACGAGCCCGCGAATGGTTTCAAGATCATATATAGCCCCAGGAAATATGCCACACCATTCAAAAGCACCAGAACGATATCCACCTTATCCGACCTTTCCCGGTGCATCAGGTTGCGGAAAATAGAGAGGATACAGAATATGCCGTAAAATGCGGTCATGAACAGGGCGGCAAAGAGCCATTGGTCCTGCTTATAGTGATCCATATGCCAATTATAGTACACTGCCTGCGTCAGGAAGAATGAAGCTATGTTAAGAACACCCCATTTTTTATAGATACTTATGAATAATATGCCTAAATCCAGCAGGACTACATAGGAAAAGAGTATGGAAGGGGCGATCTTGTCCGGGCCCAGGAGAAAAGGCGTCAGAAATCCTCCCAGCACCCCTATAACCGCGGAACTGAGCCAGTCTGTGCGCGTAGACCAGAATCCGCAATATAATGTTACGGCGCTCATGAATATCAGCGCCGGGAATACTCCTATAAGGTTGTAAAAACCGAAAGCCGCGAATATGGATAGATATAGAACGCCTATACCTCCTCCATGAAGCCCTTGGGAAATGACGGTGTAGTCCTTACGTCTTGCGACTTCGCTTCCGGCCAAAAGTCCGAAACCGGCTATGAGCCCTATGATCACCCGCCCCAATTCGCCGATCCAGCGGTTGTCGAATGCATATTTCAGGAAGAACGCCACTCCAAGGAATATGGCAATGATGCCTATACGGTTAAGCCAGACCAGCCCTATCGTCGACTCTATGTCCTTACGCTCTTCCGTCTTCGGCCGCGCCTGCTCTACTTGCGGTTTTTCCTGCGGATTTTCACTCTTCTCTACGCCGATAGCGGCTGACTTTTCGGACGGGGTGGCAGCGATACCGATATGCTTCTCGATCTTATCTAGGCGTTCGAAGATCTTACGGAACTCTTCGCCAATATCCTTGGCCGAAAGCTGTGTACCGCATTTCAAACAGACTTTCCAAGTATCATCATACTCTTTATTGCACTTTGGGCAGATCTTCATTCTCTATCTCCTCATTTCGCAATATAGATAACGAGTGACGTACCTTTTATATGTCTTATATTTTTTAAAGCGGCGTTAGAAACATAAAGAGAGTTCAGCGCTTTCGCGACATCTCCCCATACCCATGAATAGTCATGCCATAATATTATGCCCTTACCGCCCTTCAGCAGCTTAAGAACTTTAGCGGTATCGTTAAGTATGTAATCATACGTATGCGCTCCGTCGATGAAAACGAGGTCCATAGAGTTGTTGTACGGTGTAAAATCGAACGTGGCGCTGTCCCCTGTAAGCTGGACTATCTTTTTCTCAAATTCGGTCCCATGGAACCGTACGCCGGTCTTGACCTTATCGACAAAGCTTTCATCGTTCGCAAGAGCTGATGAGCGTATAGCGGGTTTATCCGTCTGAGGAAGGTCGAGAGTATAGATGACGGAGTCTTTTGGGCTGTTGGCGGCGAGGTTCAATGTGGTTCGGCCGTCATATGTCCCTATCTCTAATATTTTTTTTGGAGAATATTTACGGATCAGCCTGTTTATGATGGCGAGCTCGAGAAGAGTAACGTTGCCGTCTTTCCATGGCATCTCTCTAAGCTCTATCGGTATTGTGTCTTCAGCAACATCCGCGATGTCGACCGTTGGGATTGTAAGGCGTATCTCCGGATGCCTGAGCTCTTTGAACTTCTGATATCCAAAGATCTCGCACATATTCGATACGAGCTTGCGGTTCTTCTTGAAGATGTATCCTATCGTAAGAACATACAGGCTGTTTGCCAGCGCAAATATGTACATCAAAAATCTTCGCATGATTATGATAATATATTAAATGAGGCGGAGAGTCAAATTGTTTTGTATCATTAGCGGCTTTGTACGCAAATTACCTTCCAATGCGGATATGGGCCAGGGGGCTTTGCCCCAATGTTTTACGGGTCCTGCCGCTCGGTACCCTTTTCTTTCTAAAGCTCGCGTGGGGTAGACAAACCACGCAGAAAATCTGACGGGTCACATAATAAACCCCATCCCACGCTCGCTTAGTGTAGAAAAGAGCACCTTCGCGTCACCCGTAAAAATATATGCTCGCCATTACTGGATATGCCACCTCAGATGGCGGAACTTTTGCGGTCCATCTGGAGCGACTTTTAAAATTTACGATACATTGGGGCGATATAGGCTTTACCATCGTAAATTTTACAACAGCAAATTTAGATGCCTAATCTAAATTTGCG
>Ga0172379_10010341_pt1 | contig 11304 bp, 10 predicted proteins | sample GrowelOW334metaG_FD_119756 | JGI IMG/M metagenome (GOLD analysis project Ga0172379, IMG submission 119756) | Groundwater microbial communities from an aquifer near a municipal landfill in Southern Ontario, Canada - Groundwater well OW334 metaG | ecosystem: Environmental > Aquatic > Deep... | reverse complement strand
GGAAATCTAGTTTGAGCCGTAAATTAAACGACCTAGGCTATAAGGCTTATGACATAGAAGATTCCTTTAAACTGTTCAGCATGATTGATAATACCACCGGAAAACCGATTTTAAATCATGATAATTATAGCTTAGAAAAGGTTAAAAAAATGGGCTGGGTATGCGACAAGGAAGAGCTAAGAGCGATGATCAGTAATGAAAAAAGTCAAACCGCTTTTTATTGCGGCATCGCCAGAAATTTAGAGGAAATTTTACCCCTTTTTGATTTAGTGATATTACTGAAAGTGAAGCCGGAGATTATGAGGCAGAGATTGACTAACCGGACCAATAATGATTATGGCAAAACAACCGAGGTGCAAGATTGGATTTTAAGCTGGAAAGATAAATGGGAAAAAGAAATGGAGAAAAAAGGCGCTATAGCGGTTGACGGCAATGGAAGCTTAGATCAGGTTGCCGCAAAAATTATACAAATCTTGGCTGTTTAATAAAATTTCAGCTTAGTTAATTTTCGCTCTAACCAAAATTTTATGTCTGAATTTAATAACAATCCATTTGAAAAAGCGCTAAAAGATTTTCAGCCCCTTAAAGCCGAAGAGCCTGCCGCGCCCGCGCCCGCTAAAAAAGCAAAACCGGTTGGGTCGAAGAGAGAACCGGCCAATGAAACAAAGCCCGCTAATCAAAAAGCGCCGGAGCAAACGGAGCAGGCGCCAGATCAGCCATGGCGGCATCCGGAAACCGCTCTTTTAAAAGAGGATCAGGCGGTTTTTGAATTGCTTTGCCGGATGATCGGTTTAAGAAAAAAAGGCAAAGAAGAGAAGAGGTATTGGCGGGTTCGCGATTGTATCAGCGGTTCACATATAGGCGATGTGTCTTATGAAATTAATCGCTGGCTTGGTTCAGATATGCGGGCCGAGCCATATCGTTCAGGCATGGACAGAGAAAAATATTTGGCCGAATCTGAAAAAGCCGAAAAGGTGAGAGCGATCGTTGATCCGCTGTTGCGAAGAGGCTATGAAGCCGACGCGGTTCATTGGCTTTTATCAAGAACCCTGGAGAAAATGAAATTTGGAAACGGCAGTAGGGAGCTAAGGCTGGAAAAAGCTAAAGCCAGCGCGAAAAAAGCCGGAAAAATCATTGAAGAAATAGCCAAGGCGCATGGGCTTGAGTATCTTTTAGTTTAAGATTATAAAAATTAGTGAAGTCATGATTTTAGATAAAAAAACAGCTCCGTGCGCGTTTACGCGGGGCTGTTGACAATTTAAAGGGCTACTGGACCAGCTTGGCCCGATAGAAACGTCGTTGCTGACCAACGCCCGACAGGTCAAAATAAACTGCAGGGTTGTTGGTTGTCGTAATGGTTGTGAGTTCTTGCCAGGCCGTCTGGTCAAGCACTTCTGTCCATTCCAGTTGGTAAGTTCCCGGTTGGCCATTGATAATAACGGTCGGCGTCAGATAAAGGTCGAGGATCGCTCCCGAGCTAGCTGATCCTACCCTAAATGACCTAACTTCCGAGTAGGCGCCGGTAACGCTTCGGTCCTTGGCCGACACCCGCCACTGGTAAGCGCCTTCTGGCATGGTCTCGGAGACCGAAAAAGTCGCGGTTTCTCCGTCCGTATAAGCGAATTTGCTCCAGCCGGTGAGCGAGATACTTCCGTCGTAGGTCCGATAGACCGTTTGGAAGTTGTCTCGGCTTAGTTCAACAAGACAGAATAGCGTGTCCTTGCGTTCGTCTGTCCTAACGCTTGAGTCCGCGATCGTGAAACTGAATTTCAAGTTGTCGCCGGAGACAGCTTCGTTGACGTCCGGCGAGATGAGAACCGGAGCATCCGGAATGGCGTCAAACCAGATTTTTCCCGGGTTAAATCCGGAAACCGAGCATTTTGGCGTAAAAGAAACACCACAGCCGCTTCCGTAGAACACCTTTATCCAACCGCCGCCGCCGGCGCCATGGTTGCCGGCTCCGCTTCCGCCGTTAGCCGTAAGCGTGCCGTTGAGCGACAGAAAGCCGATTCTTAGCAGAATTCCGCCGCCGGCCCCAGCTCCGGCTCCGCCGGCGTTATAGCCGATGGAATGGATGGAGCCGTTGACGGTCAATATGTCGGAGACGATGGTAATCGCGCCTCCGCCAAGGTATCCGCCGCCGCCGCCCATATAAATTTCATAGGTGTAAGCATCACCGAACGCCGGTCCGGCGTGAGAAGCGTCCCACCAACCTTTTTGACCTGCGCCACCTGCGCCGCCACCACCGCTATTGGCGTACCCGCCGCCGCCTCCTCGCGGGTCGTAGCCGGCATAGTCACCGCTGAGAGCGCCACCCTGGTCGATCGTGAATTCTCGGCTGTTGATCACAAGAGTGCCGGACTCGGGCATGGTTGAATCAATCGGCACCACGGCCATGACGCCGTTGGTACCGATAGAAACGGTATTTGCTACCCAATGTCCGAAGACATTCATGGTCCCGCCGTCGACCACCGTGATCCGATCGACCGTGTTGTTTGTCCCGAAGACCGTCATAGTTCCATCCATAATCATTACGGTCTCAGCCTGCAGGCTGCCGTTTACGGTCAGCTTCCCGTTGTTGGCGACAAATACATTGTCGTATTGGCCGCCCGCGACTGACTGTGTGTCGCCGTTGACGATTAGGTCGCCGGCCATGGTGTTCAGGGGAGAAATCGCCCAAATCAGGGCGACTGCGAGATAGCGACCCAGACCCCGGGTTTTCCCCAGGAATCCGCGTCGGCTTCCGTAGTTTGTGTTTTTCATTTTAGTCTTATTTTGAAGGTTCATACCGCCCGCGCGGAGTAGGTATTTCAAACAAAAATATCATATCCGCTTGTCTATAATGTTGCGCTGTGTTTTTATTTTTGTCAAGGAAGCAAATTAGTCTCTAATCCGCCGTCTTATCAAACAGGCGGTATTTTTATATAATATAGTCATAATTAATAGCGGCAGAGTCCTCTGCGAGAGACTCTGCGAAACAAAAAAAGATCCTGAACCAAGTTCAGGATGACAGGAAATGCGTAAGTCCTTCTTATATTAAGAAAATTATCGGATAAAAAAAGGTCCCGGCGTTTCTGCGTCGGAACCTGTGGTTCAAAGAGCTTGAAGAGCTTGAAATTGTCATACCCTTTTTCGTAGGCCCCCCAAACCTACGAGAACAAATCCCAAAAGAGCGAATGTCTGCCCTCCGTCCGGGGTGCTCACGGGAGGGAGGACGTGGACAGTGATGCCCACGTCGTTCCTCATCGTGCCCGTGGATGTGTAGGACGCCAGTCCTATCACATAGTCACCGGCCGCGTTCGGGTCGCCGCCGAACGTGAAAATATTCAGCGACTCCTGCGTCCCCGCGAAGTTCCGCCAATCCACATCAATTTGCAGATTAGCGTCCACCCCCGGGCCGACAATGGACAGAATGAAGCTTTGGCCGGATGTAAAACCCCAAATCCAAATCCCGATATCCCAGGAAGCCAGTCCGGGACTTCCCGGGTCTGGTCCGACGGGGAAAGTGTAGCTTCCGTCCCCGACGTTGGGGACGGAAAATGTCGACCTGTCGTAGGCGATCAGGCCAATCACCTGATCCGCGGGGAGGGTCGACGTATTCCAGCCTTCGGTGGGGATTCCCGACGCCGGGACAGTGTCGTCGTAGTTGATAGTTCCCGCCCACGCGGCAGGCGTCAACAGTAGAATCAACATGACGATACCGATGACGAGGATTTTTTCAACGCTTTTCATGACACACCTTTCTCTGCTGAGTTTTTTCTGGTTCAATCCCACGACTTACAAAGTCGGGGATCGTCATTACCCTACAATATATTGGTAAAAAAGTCAAATTTTTTTGTCAAGTTGAAATTTTGGTCATTCAGCCTTATCAAACCGGCGGTATTTTGATATAATATAGTGGCTTCGTTGCACAAATCCGCTTCGCGGATTTGTGCAACGAAGCCATATTAAACCATGAAAAAAATATCTTTGATATTCATTACGGCTTTTTTGTTTAATGCAATTTGGGAAAATCTCCATTCGTTCCTTTATGAAAATTATATGGGCGGCAGAATAACTGAGTTTATACTACTTCGTGCAACGTTGGTTGATGCCACAATCATAACGATCATTACGATGCCTTTTATTCTACACCCGCTAATAAAGAAAAAAAGCTGGATTATTCTTCCCTTGGGGTTCATTCTGTCGGCGGGTATTGAGCGCTGGGCCGTTAGTATCGGCAGATGGGCTTATAATTCTTATATGCCGATTATTCCATTATTTGCCGTTGGATTATCTCCAGCCATCCAATTAGGCTTGCTTGGTTATCTTTCCTTCCGAGTAGAGGAATATTTATCATCGCATAGTTTATTTTATAATAAATAAGTTACGACTACACCACACATTCCCGGCAAAATAATCGCCTTTATGTTGCGGCGGTATTTTGATATAATAAATTTATAATTAATAACGGCAGAGTCTTCTGCAAAAGGCTTTGCCTAAACATAATAATTAACGAAAAAAATATGCCATTCAAAAATAAGCGAGCGTTAGTAACCGGCGCGGGCCGCGGAATCGGTCGGGGGATTGCCCTGGCTTTAGCCAAAGAAGGTTGTAATGTCGTGGTTTCGGATATTAATTTGGAGGACAGCGAAAAAGTCGCGAAGGAAGTAAAAAAATTAGGCGTTAAAGCCATGGGCGTTAAATGCGACGTTTCCAGCAAGGCCGAAGTGGAAAAACTTTTTCTAAAAACAGCCGAGGAATTCGGCGGGCTTGATATTTTAGTTAATAACGCGGGGATATTCCCTTTTATTTCTTTTAAGGACATGAAAGAAGCCGATTGGGATAAGGTCATAGACGTCAATTTAAAAAGTATTTTTTTATGCTCTAAAGAAGCGATTAAAATTATGCCGGAGCAGGGCAGAATCGTCAGCATTTCTTCCATCGCTTCTTTCGTCGGCTTTGAGGGTCTAGTTCATTACTGCGCTACCAAGGGCGGCATAAACGCTATGACCAGAGCTTTAGCTTTAGAGCTCGCTCCAAAAAAGATCACGGTTAACGCGGTCGCGCCCGGGGCGATAGATACCCCCGGAGCCAGCCAGCCGGATCAACCTAAAACCGCGGCCGAAGCGACGAGAAAGCAAACTATTAGCATGATTCCTTTAGCTCGGATGGGCCAGCCTGAAGATATCGCCAACGCCGTGGTTTTTTTAGCCTCGCCTAAAGCGGATTATATTACCGGCCAGACGATTATCGTTGACGGCGGCTGGACGCTAAGGTAAAAAATTATCGGTTGAATAATTTGGACTTCGTTCATTAAATAATTAATAATTAATAATACTCTTATGGTACACTCACTAATTACCGCCGAGTATATTTGGCTGGACGGGCGCAAGCCTACGGCCAAATTGCGTTCTAAGACTAAGGTTATCAAAGGTCCGGTCGCGAGTTTAGCCGAAATTCCCATGTGGGGATTTGACGGCTCTTCCACCGAGCAGGCCGAAGGCAGCTTTAGCGATTGCATGCTAAGGCCGGTTCATTTTATTATTGATCCGATTAATCACGCGCCCAACATTTTAGTCATGTGCGAAGTTTTAAATTCCGACGGTTCGCCCCATCAGTCAAATACTCGCCACGTTTTGGCGGAAATTGCGGAAAAGTTTAAAAACGACGAGGCCTGGTTTGGCATAGAGCAGGAATACACGCTTTATCGGAAAGATCGGCCATTAGGCTGGCCGGAGAACGGTTTTCCCAGTCCGCAGGGTCGTTATTATTGCGGCGTGGGCTTTGACGAAGTGCATGGCCGGCCCTTAGTGGAAGCGCATCTTAAAGCCTGCCTAGAAGCCGGTTTGGAGATCTCCGGGATTAACGCGGAAGTCATGCCGTCGCAATGGGAATTTCAGGTTGGCCCTTTAAGCCCTTTGGAAGTCGGTGATCAATTATGGTTGGCGCGCTGGCTGCTTTATCGCTTGGGCGAAGACCACCAGGTTTACGCCAAGCTTGATCCTAAACCCATGTCCGGCGACTGGAACGGAGCCGGCGGGCATACAAATTTTTCAACCAAGAGCATGCGCGAAGCCGGCGGTTTGGAAGTTATTAAAAAAACTTGCGAAAAATTGGGTAAGTTTCATAAACAGCATATCCGCGTTTATGGCGCCGATAATGATTTACGCCTGACCGGCAAACATGAAACCTGCAGTATTAATGATTTCCGCTACGGCGTTTCGGATCGCGGAGCTTCCATCCGCATACCCATGGCTACGGCCAATAGCGGCCGCGGTTATTTAGAAGACCGGCGCCCGGCGGCCAATCTGGACCCGTACCAGGTTTGCGCGGCTTTAATGGAAACCGCTTGCGGCGACGGCTTTGACCCAGGAAAATATAGTTGGGGAAATTTTGAACCCAGAAACTGATAATTAAAATTAAAGATATAGCGTCATATAGAATTAAGTAAAAAATAGCCCTAGATTAGGGTTATTTTTTATTTTATGATAAAATGTATAGATAGGTTAGTAATGAAATAATAAAATTCATGCGGTTTATTTTAAAACACATCGTAAATTTATTTAAGGGCCTTAAACGGAGCGACCGGCTGGTGGTTTCTTTTACTTTGTTTTATTTGGTTTTTTTCACGGTTTACGCGGTGATTAAAGGCAATTACGAATTTATTTTTTATTCCTTGGTATTTTTAATGCTCTTTGAACTGGCGATCTATACTCATAAAAAAATTCAATTACCGGCTTTCATCGTCATCGGTTTATCTTTGCTCGGTTTTATGCATATTTTAGGCGGCAGTATAAATATTGATGGCGCGCGGCTTTATGATAAGTTATTTTTGTTCGGCTTGATTCGTTACGACAACATAATCCATTTTATCGGTTCAGTCTTCGGCGCGCTGATTTTAAATGAATTGTTTTATCCGATCATAGAAAGGGGCACGAGAATTGAGAGAAGGTTTTATTATTTTTCCCTATTTTTGATGGGTCTTGGCGTGGGCTTGATCAATGAAATCGTTGAATTGACGGCGGTGGTGTATTTGAACGCCCAGGAAGGCGTGGGTGATTACTTAAATAACGCCATTGACCTGGTCTATAATTCCATCGGCGTGATCGTGACGGTGGTTATTCTGGACATCTCCTGGCAGTATCATCACGGCGAATTAAAGAAACTTGAGTCGGCGCTGATCTCCGTTAAACGCGGTATTTCAAAAATATTTTAGTTTCATATGGTAATTATCATCGGCATCATAATTTTTGTTGTTATTTTGGCCTTGGCAGTGATAATGGGCGCCAGGGAAGACGGGAGCCAATAACCGCCGAAATTTTTCCACTAGAAAATGGCGCGGTTTTTATGATTATGTTATAATTTTAAAAGACAGCCGTTAACGCCGTAATTAATAATAATTTTTTATAAACAAAACTATGCCCGCAAAAAAAATTTTAAAAATCGTCGGTTTGATTCTCCTGGCTTTTTTAATTTTGTACTCGGTTTTGATGATCGCTTTAGGCAGTTTTGGGAAAACCGCCTCCAAATCATTTTTAAGACTAAGCGGCAATACCGGGATCAATCAATATTCCTCCGGCGCCATGGACGCGTCCATAGCATCGGCGCCGCCGGTTGCCAGCGCTCCAACAAGTTGGTCTAAGGGCGTACGCGAAGAAATGGCTTTTGACTCGGCTGGAGAAGCCGGCTTCGGGATTGTTCCGAACGTGATTCACGCCATAGACAAGAAAATCATTAAAACCGGCAGTTTGAATCTTAAAGTGGAAAAGGCGGAAACCGCGGCCGAAAACATAACCAATATCGCCAAGGTAAATAAAGGCGAAGTTTCCAACTCTAATTTTTACGATTCCGGCCGGGGGACAAAATCCGGCTATCTTACGGTCCGCGTGCCTTTCCAGAATTTTGACGCCGCTTTCGCCGAGATTAAAAAAGTCGCGACTCAAGTCGTCTCCGAATCATCTAACGCCCAGGATATTACCGAAGAATACACCGACCTGGAGGCGCGGTTAAAAAATAAGCAGGCCGAGGAAGTCTCTTTCGTCGCTTTGCTGAACCGCTCCGGCAAAATTGAAGAAATTTTAGCCGTAACCCGCGAAGTGGCAAGAGTGCGCGGCGAGATTGAACAACTAACCGGCCAGATCCGTTTCTTAAGTTCGCAAACCGAGATGTCAACCATCACGGTCAATTTAAGCGAAGACGTGGTAGTCGCATCGGCGAGCGACGATTGGCGCCCTTGGCAGATTATTAAAGCCTCGGCCAAACAGCTTATTACCAACGGCCAGAATTTTATCAACGGCTTGATCGCTTTCCTGATCGTAGTTCTGCCCACGCTGGTGATTTACGCGCTGGTTGTCTGGCTTCTGTATTTAGTCGGCAAAAAAGTTTATCACCGCTATTTTAATAAACAATAATCACATAAATAGTATTGAGTCAAAACAAAAAACCGCTTTTTCGCGGTTTTTTGTTTTCATCACAGGTTACACGGGGCTTAGGCCAGAGACTCTTTCCGGCTAAATTTTTACAATTTCAAAAAAAATTTAAACCCGGTAACGCGCAATAGCCAAGTCCCTTTGAAAGAGCGATATTTATATTGAGATTAAATAGGGGGAAACTTGCCGTAGGTAAAACACTTGTCTTTCGTATCTATATTTATATATACTAATAGCGAAAGATTAAGATTGGATTAAGCAGCCTTGTTAGGCCGGGTTTTTAAATGTTATAATAAAATAAGCTAAATATAATTGAAGCAAATTTAATTTTAAAGCCGAGAGAAGCTAAGAAAAATAAAAATATGGAATTTTTGGCGAAAGAAGAAAGAAACTTTGTTGTTGGGCAAGAAAATAAAGCCGAGCAAATATTGTCAAACTTTGGAATTAAAGAAGGTGATCCGATCGCCGCCCCTCTGCTAAGAGAGATTATTATGGCTAAAGAAAAAGAAATAAGAGAAGGAATAGCAAGAAATTTTTATCATGCGATTAAAGGTTCTCTTTATCGGCGAAGAACGCAATCTATTGATAGCCCTTATTATTTATTAAGAAGACCGCGGCAATACGCGGAAACTTCAGATAACAAGGAGCTTGACTTTGTCTGGTTTCTAAATACCAAGGCTGAATCAACTGCTGATAAGTGGGCGCGGCATGGCGACTTAAAGCTAATTTTTACTTTTAAAGCAGACGCAAAACGGATAGAAGAGGAAGAGCAAAAGGTAACAGTTATGATGTTTTCCGGCCCTGGCGCGTTTAGTCTGGAAAGAATTATGCTTAGTGACGTCTCTTTAGAAAGTTTTGATGACCCTGAATTAAGAAACGGACATAGTGATATAAGAGCGGCCGAAGTTCAGTCCGAACGGATGGTTTCATACGATAACGTTAGAGCGTTTTTAAAACAGGTTTTGCGAGAACCTGAATTATTTCCTGAAGCCGATAAGCGAATAGACGAAATATGGCGAGAGCATGGCTTTCCTATAGAAGACGCAAAAAATCTTAAACAGTCCATATATGAATTTGGCAACTACGATTTCACTGTACGAGACGGCTACTCGATGATTGGCCAATGTTTGATTATTCCCCATGATTTTGAAGTATTTGTGAGGTTAAGATTTGGCATCAGATTGCAACGCTGTGAATTGACCGGAGCCACGCAACGTTTAAAGAGTTATTCGCCGGAGGAACGAGCCGAATTAGCCGCCGAGCAAGAAATGGCAAGTGTGCATGAGGCCTCAATATACCGAAGCGCGGCCATTATTGATTGGACCAGCAGGCAGTTTAGGAAAACCTCGCCAATTCCAGAAATAACCGATTTAACTCATAACGAAAGTTTGAAAGAGCGAATTGAGATTACGGGTGAGGCTTGATATGATAGATAAATATATGTTTAATCTAAAACAGTTGAAAAACGAGCTGAGTAAACTGGCGGATAAAAAGCAGGCGGCGATTTTAGCCGGCTTTTTTAAAACCGGTCCGGGCCAATACGGGGAAGGGGATATATTTTTAGGCATAAAAGTGCCGGCGCAAAGACTGGTGGCGCGCCAATATGAGAATTTAAGCTTGGCGGACTTGCAAGAATTGCTAAATAACAAGATTCATGAATACCGCCTGATCGCTTTGCTTATATTGTTGAGCCAGTACCGAAAAGCCGAAACCCGAAATCGGAAAAAGTTCGTGGATTTTTATTTAAAAAATACCAAGCGTATCAATAACTGGGACTTAGTGGACTTGTCATGCCACTATATTTTAGGCGATTATTTATTGGACAAGCCAAGGCAAATTTTATATAAATTAGCCAGGTCAAATAACCTCTGGGAGAAAAGAATCGCCATAATTTCCACCTTCGCTTTCATTAGAAAAAATGAATTTAGCGATACTTTGAAAATCGCCGAAATTTTATTAAATGACAAACATGATTTAATCCATAAAGCCGCGGGTTGGATGCTTAGGGAGGCGGGCAAGCGCGACGAAGCGGCGCTGATTGGTTTTTTAGATAAATATCGCCTGGTCATGCCCAGAACCATGCTAAGATACGCGATTGAAAAATTCAGCCAGGAAAAAAGACGGAGTTATTTAATGAAATAATTTGTGATTCATGTATTGTCTGATGACGGATAATATTGTATATTAAAATAGAATTTGCTTCTCTGTTTCAGCCAGCTACCGCAATATGAATTATTAAGACAGCCGCCAAGAATCGGCAGGAACGGAAAAAGGTGCCATGCGGCGCTAAACTATTATTAAGTTAGTTGATAAGTGATTTATTTATGGATTATTTAAAAAAGAAAATAGCATTCGTCTTTAAAATAATTTTAGCAAGGAAACTGGCGATTATTTTAGCCGCTTCTGTTTTCATAGTCGGAGAGTTTCTGATCAGCGTTAAATTAGCCTCGGCCGCCGTGCCGGCTATTGAAGCGACCAATTATTACAATTTCACGGCTTACGGTGGCGACGGCAATTATCTATATGGAATAAGCTCCGCCGGCACCTATGTAGTCAAGGTTGATGTTAACGGCGTGGTTACGAACGGCAAAAGCGTTACAACGATAAATCCGGCAACCAAGACTTACAACGGCGGTGTTTATACCGGCAGTGGCGTCAGCCGCGTCTGGACGACTTCGGTTGACGGGGAAATATACCTGACTGTTTATAGCGCGGCCGGTAAATATTACCTTTTCCGTTCGCTTGATGGCGGAGCGCACTTTGGTTCCGACGCGAACGCCACCAATGACGACTATGTTTCAATGCTCGGAGATGTAGACGGTACCGAGGCCAACCAATTTGCTGCCGTCTATATTCACGGTAACGGCAGTTTTATCGAGGCGACTATCGGCGG
>Ga0172379_10010340_pt1 | contig 11306 bp, 6 predicted proteins | sample GrowelOW334metaG_FD_119756 | JGI IMG/M metagenome (GOLD analysis project Ga0172379, IMG submission 119756) | Groundwater microbial communities from an aquifer near a municipal landfill in Southern Ontario, Canada - Groundwater well OW334 metaG | ecosystem: Environmental > Aquatic > Deep... | reverse complement strand
CTTTAGAAAAAGAAGTAGCTGTCAACCCATTGGGTATTCCAGTTACTCTGATCAAATCAGGTCTCTTGGCCAATGCCAGCGACTCATTGTCACTGAACATTCCCGCCATAACTGACGCTAACCCCGGCACTCTCAACCGCACACTGACCCTTTCCTCTTCAACGATTGGCACAGTGCTCGATAAGTTTGCCGATTTGATTGATTATCCTTATGGCTGCACCGAGCAGACAATGTCGCGCTTGATGCCATCAGTAGTGGCTATGGAGTTGAACAAGAAACTCTCGGCACCGCTAAGCACAGCTGATACTACTAAGTTTGCCAAAGTCTATAAAGACGGCATGGCCAAACTGAAAGAGTATCAACATGGTGATGGCGGCTGGGGTTGGTGGGCTGGCGATAATACCAGTGCTTACCTGACACCACTAGTGTTAGAAGGTCTCAAACTGGTTAAAGGTGTGGGCTACAAAGTCGACGACCAGATGGTGAGCAAAGGCCTAGCCTGGCAAACCACTGCTATCAAGTCTTTGACTGAGCAGTTGAGCGACCCCAAACACATGACCGACACTTACTTCGATAGTGAGAACCGCACTGATTTGGCCTACATGCTCTTCACCCAGGCCCTCTGGAAGAAGAAGCTCAACAAGTCAGACCAAGCAGCTGTCAACTATCTAGTGAAGAATCAAAGTGAGCTAGGCCCTGAGTCTCTCAGCTACCTCGCTCGCGCTCTCAAGCTAGCTGGCCAAGAAGAAACAGCGCAGCGCATACTCAGTCGTCTTCTGATATTGGCGAACACAACCGATGATACTATCGATTGGGAACGCACCAAGGACATGCTGAAAAAGCTTGGACCGCACATTGACGAATACAACTACTATTCGTATCGCTTCACCCCAGAAGAAACCACAGCTCTTGGTTTAACAGCAGTGATCGAACTGCGGCCGAGCGAGACCTCAATTATTGAGCGAGTTAAGAGTTGGATATTGCTGCACCGCGGCGAAACCGGTTGGGGCACAACTAAAGCCACAGCCCAAGTATTCAAAGCTTTGCTAGCCGATGAATTGAGTGCTCAGGCGGCCCTAGGCGGCAAAGTGACTAACTTCACTCTTGAAGCCTTACTTGGCAGTGATAGCGTTATCTCGGACAATAACGCTACTAAGAGCGATTCAGCCAGTACTCCAGCCACTAACGCTGTAGCGAAACTGGCGTCAGCCTTAGAATTGGGCAAGTTTGACTTCACCCAGGCCGACCGTTTGACCAAGGGCAAATCAATTGCCTGGCCGCAAACAGCCTTCGGTCAAAACTCCCTAAAGCTCACCAAGAACGGCGATGGTCGCCTTTATTGGGCAGTGACGACCAACTATTACAAGTCGCTTATGGCTGAGGGTGCTACTGGAATAGCCAACTTGCCAGCTGACCTAAAGTTAGAGCGGCAGTTCTTCCGTCTGCAATCTACAGCCGACACCACAAGCGGTATCATCAAAGTGAAAGCTGTGCCACTGGCTGGCGCGCCAATCAAAGCGGGTGAGACCATCTTGATGAAAGTCTTGGTCAACACACCAAGATCTCTGCCGTACGTAATTGTCGAAGCTTCTCTACCATCAGGAGCCGAAGTTGTTGATAGCAGCAACCAAGCAAATGCCGTAGAAAGCGGTGAAGAAGCGGCTGTACAAGGTGATTGGGACCGCCCCTGGTGGACACACCAAGACATACTAGACGACAAAATCGTCTACTTCGGCACCAGTGTTCCGCAAGGCAAATCGCAATTCACCACTCTGCTGCGCATGGAACTACCGGGCCGGGTTAAGGTCAATCCCGCCATGTTGGCCGGTATGTACAGCAAAGGCATCAAAGGCTTCACTAACGTCGACAGCTTAAACGTGGTTGAAAAATAGAATGAACCATGAGTAACCATATAAATAGCAGCACCGCTGCAAACGCTAAACCCAGTTACTTCAGTCGAACGAAGCTGGCCACCCTGGCCCTCTTTGCCACGCCAGTTTTCTTATTGGCGTACTACTTCAATGATCATCCATACAAAGCCGAGCTCGCGCACCGCAGTGTCAGCCTCAGCCATTACTCGCAAGAGCAGAGACTAAATTTCATCACGGCAGCTAGGGCTTTGGACGGCACAGTTATTGAACCGGGCCAGACTTTTTCTTTCAACGCCAAGGTCGGTCCGCGCACAGGAAGCCGTGGCTTTGTACCGGCAGGCAGTTACCTAGGCGGCTCCAGAGTGAGCAGCGAAGGTGGTGGCATCTGTTTAGTTTCATCGTGCCTCTATCAAACCGCTCTGCTCTCTGGTCTCACAATAAAAGAGCGCGCAGCCCACACTACTTGCGTGCGTTCAGTGCCGCCAGGCCTAGACGCCACTGTCTGGTACGGCAAAGCTGACTTAAAGCTGGTCAACAACTATAAGCAACCAGTACAGATTCGCTGCCAAACTGAAAACTCTCCGGCTGAGCTAGTAATCAGCATTGTCGGCACTGACGAAATGAAAGCGCAAGCGCAAACTAGAGAGCTAAGAAGACGCGAGCTAGCCTTCGACGGCCGCAACCTACTGGTTGAAGTTTATCTCGACAATAAGTCTGGCCAGGCTAAATCTAGTCTAGCTAGTTCTGGTCTAGCTAGATCGAATCAGGCTAATTTAGTCTCCCGAGACAGCTACCGCGTTCCCTGATTTACCTTCAGTCTTGCCGCGACCCATGAAGTAGCTAGCCAGCAATACTGCAAAAGTAATTCCGCCCATCACAGCAATGACGGTCATGCGATCTTCAATGGTGGCAGTGAGACCTGTCTGTAGAAGCGAGGCCGATACCATGGCACAGCTTGTCGCCAGAGCCGGCACCAGGCCAATGCTGACCACTTTCTCTTCTTCTTCGGGGAAGAATGCTTGACCAACAATTGAGACTAGCACTGAAGAAATAATCAAGCTAATCAAATAGCCACCGGCAGCTTCGCTGTGCAAGAAATAGCTAACGGCGCATGTGCCGATAGCTGAAAGCAGAGCAAACGCTGCAGCACTGATGCGTCGGTCAGTGACATCTTTGAGCAAGGCCATGAGGCCGAGTGCTGAGAAGAGACCGAGGTAAACCGCGGCACTGACATAAGGATGATTGAGGTTGATACCAGTGACATTTGAAACATTGGTGTAAGCAAACACTTGTTCAAGAATACGAGCACCAAAGAAAATTGCAGCACAGGCCGGTATTTGACTGAAGTTGCCAACCATACAACCGGCTCCCAAGGCGGCTATGCCGAGGTTACCAAAGAGTCTGGTGGCAAGCAAAGTAAAGATGCCAATAATGAGAATCTGTTTGATGGCACTGGTGGCACAATCTTTCTTGATGGCGATGGCATCAAGAGCGTAGGCCATGCCATAACCAGCTCCAACTAAAGCAGCTAAGCGCACATATTCAGGAGCGTTTACAGCTTTGGTCACCATTACCAGGTAAGCCAAGCCACCAGATAAGGTCAATACCAAGCGCTTAACTAGAATTTTGTCATCACGCATGAAGGGACGTTGCATCAATGTCATGAGCGTCGAAACAATGAAGGCGCTATTGATCATGCCGCTGTACTTGTCGGCATTGCCGCTACCTGCAGCGCCGCATGTGGCAAAAAGAATTGCTGCCAAATAAACAAATGGCGGGGCCACGTCATCAAGGCGCGACTCTTTTGGCTTGAGCATATTCAAGACCAAGCGAATAGAAACAGCTCCCATTAAATACGAACTAGCAGCCAGTGTGAGTTTGTCGGCGCCCACAAACATAGCAAGGGCAACCGCACACGAAAGATGCAACATCGTGCGCATGGCTGGCTTGAGAGTGAGTGTGGCGAATACATAAGTAAGGGCTAAGCCAACGAAGTAAAAGGCAATATCAGCGAAGGGCTGACCAGTAGCCGATACGGCAGCAAGTACCAAGCCACCGGCAGCGGCAGTGACGGCTAAGGCTTTGACATGCTGAGCAACTTTACCGGGTTCCATATTGGCCCAAGTGCGGTTGCGAACCAGGTCAAAGAGAAAAACAAAGATAGTCAGCCCGAGCAATAGTGCGGGCAGATTATTAGCCACCAGGCCAGCGTTTCCAAGTAGGTCCATGGCTTATGCCTCTTACAAAAAAGCTGAGAAATTAAAGGGGATAGTATCACAGGCAAATCCAAGTTACACTCGGGAAATGCGTGTCATTCTTCCCTTATTTTTAATCGGCTGTTTCTTGATCGTCTTATTTCAGGCGTTCAGGACCGATCAGCCGTCCGATCCACGCCGCCATGCTTTCTTATTTGTGAAGCATGTGAAAGATAACGACTATGCCAAAGTAGTAGAGGCGTTTGGCGGCAATATTTGTCGCTGTCCGGCCAAACTGGGCTGGGTCTCTTATCTAATTTATAACTCTGGAGAAGAGCCAAACCTGGCCTGTCTCATGGGCCGCAACTTTGAGAGTGGCCCGGTGCAAGTCAAGGCCATGAAGTCTGATGCGAAAAATTATTCGGTGCTAGATCGCCCAGAAGATTATGAGGTCACCGTACCACTGCGCTTCGACACTTACAGGCCGATGTTTTTACCTCTCGACATGGCTTATGGCTACGACATAAGTGGCGAACAGTTCGAGAAGTTCTTGGCTAATCCTGATCACGAGGCCTGGAAAGGTCTGACACTGCGCATGCGACCGTCTCTGGCTAAAGGCACAGTGGACCAGCCCGAAGCATCTAAGAATTTAGTCAACAGGCAAAAAGCAGAAGAAAAACAAAAAGCAGAACCAAAACAAGACCAGTCCAAGCCAGAGCAAGAGTCAAGCAAACCCGACCAGAACGAATTAGAGAAAGAACTGTTTGGAGATGCTGCCCGCTACAACACTCCCAAAGATGCTGGAGGCGTCAAACTAGCCGATGGCACCACACTCAGCCAAGAAGCGATAGCGGCCCGTTTACCGCGCCTCAAATCAGCACGGCTGCGCCTTCATATGGTTAGGCGCGATCAAAGGCAACCATTCACGGTCTTCCACTTTGTCATTTCAGATCCAGTCTTGTGCGACGAAAAGAATAACGATATAACACTACTGAATTTCCGCCCGCCCTCTGTAACCACACCAGAAGTAACGACACCAGCTGCTACACAGAAGTAGCGCCACAATATTTGCTACAGCTACTACTTTTTCTCGCCGTCTGAATCGCTAGCAATTTCTGGTTCGCCTGTATGCTCGTCTATAGGTGCGTCTGTAGGCTCGTCAGAAGAAGCATTGGCTTCAGTAACAGTACTAGCAACAGCAGCGGCAATTTCTGGATTGGTGGCACTCAAGCGCTTGTTACGAGCGCGGTAATAAGCAAACATAAGTACTGGTAAAAGCGCATAAATAATGAGCGAGAAGAATGTCGGGGCAAAGCGCGGCCAACCAAAGATCCAAATTATATAAATGAGCGGCAGCGAGTCGTCAATAATCACTTTCACCAAGTAGGCCACAGGGTTAAAGCGAGCCAGTCTTGCTACAAAGATAAAGAATATGATTTGCTGCACGGTATCAGAGATAACGTACATAACAAAGTCTTGCCAATGACGCGCATAGCTATACTTGAGCATGGTGGCAACGATGATGAAGATAACAAAGAAACCGAACCGCGGCACATACTTGTTATACAAACCAGCGCCAATAAGAGCCATGGTGGCGGCTCCTAGTAGTGATGGAGCAAGCTCAATCAAATCAGATGCCACAGGGAAAATGTAATCTGTTAAATTGGCCAGACTACTCAATGAGGCGGTGCGAATTTCTGGCGAGAACCAAGAGAGGGCAAAATCAAGCAATGAGTCTTTGCTTTGAACTAGGCCAGCCCAGGCTAAGGCAACTAAAATTCCATCTAGCCACATCTGCTGCTGCATCAGCCGTGGTGCCACGCCACTTGGTCTAAAGGCTGCTTTGACTATCGACATGACGCCAAGCTTTGGCGACAGCAGGCGATAGACAGCCAAACCGAGAGTGACCGAAACAAAGGTAGCGACCATCTTGCCCGTAGAGCTTTGAACTAGACCAAGCACCTGTTTGAAAATAAAGGCTGGCTGCGAGATTGAGCTGTCATCATATTGATTGAGGAAGACAGGCCAATGATTGATCTGTTCTGGTAGCACCAGAAGGCCAGCGCCAATGCCTATGAATATTCCCGGCCGCCAGCGCACTGCCCCCGAGCGCAATATGCCAATACCCCACCAGAGAGTGAGACCGCCCATGACATAGTAAGCAACATCACGCATGCCTTTAAATATGTGATCGCGACTTGTTTCTTTTGAGCGCTCGAAGCGCCACTTCTGCGGCAACTGCCAGGCTTGAGAGAAGTTGCAAGGAACATTACCGACAACCTGCAAAGTAATTTTGTAATCTGCTTCACCAACTTTGAGCGAAGGCACTTTGCATTCAACATCAAAGTCAGCGCGGTTTTTTCGTTTAGACCACGAAGACTTGTCGAGGACAACATCTTTGTATTCAGGATGAACACGTTTTACGTAGGCCAGAGCCAACTTTTCAGCTTCAGGCTTAGAAATGCTTGCACCAGGTGCGTCATCATCCTCAGTGATATCAAACGAATACTCTCTGCCGTCTCCATACAATTCAACTTTGTATTCAGTCGGGTCTTGAAAGCGGAAGAAGCGCACAGACCAGATAAAGCCAGGCTGAGTAAGATTAGCTAACTCTAGAGTCTGAGCCAACTTGCGCTGTTCAAAGAGATATTGCATCTCTTCACCAGAGACATTTGTTGAAAGCGATGCAACATTCAAATAAGTATCAGGGTCGATGCCATTGCGTTTGAGAATATCTTTAGCGCGTGTAATTACATGCTCTCGATCGATTGTGACGCGGCTGCGGTCGCCTGGTAGCGGCGTGCTGGTGCAGAATGAGAATGTCATGCCACAGATACCAATAATGGCTAGAATCCACTTGGTTTTCTTTTTAAACGGATGATAGATGTAAGCTTCGCCTTCATCGGCAAGAGGCTTGATTTCTACCGGATGAACAGGCAAGGCATCATTGAACAGTGCAGCATCAGAAGCAGCAATGCTAGATACAGAAGCAGCATCTTTCTTTTTCTTGTAATAGTCATAAAGCAGCGACACAATCGTCGCTACGATAAATGGAATTAGCGGTAACAAGCCCGATGCTTTAAGCCATGGTGCTTCTGCTGAAAAGAGCGGCTTGACAGTGAGGAAAGCATCTACTAAATAGTGGCCGATGAAGCAAGGAAGTAGACCATAGCGGCGCATGATATAGCCGTAGAACAGTCCACCGATAGTTAGCTCCACACCCCTTGCATAGGCAGGCTGCTGCGGGTAAGAACTATGCATGAAGCCCCATGACGCAGCTTGAAAGAGATTGGCGATCCAGAAGCGACCGGTGAGTTTTTCCATCAAACTGAGAGCAACAACTCTGGCAATCGTCTCTTCTTGAGTAGCGGCATGAATACCTAGAGAAACAGCAGAGAAGAAGGGCACGGCGCTGCCCAATAGTTGATAATCGTCAACACCAAGGGGGCACCAAAAATTGAGTTTTTCACCCATGATGTAATAGGCAATAATCCAGCCCAGGTGTATGGCGAATACACAGTAGCCCACGAGAACGGCTATGCGACCTTCTTTGCTAGCAAAACCTTTGAGGGTCAAATAATTTTCTAAGGCGACACGCTTGGGATAGCACAAGCGATAAATTACATCAGCGCCACCAAATAGCAGAACTCCAGAAACAAAAGAACTGACAGTAGCAACGGCTTGGCGGAAGTAGTAAGAAACTATATAGTCGCGAAATGAGCTGCTTGGATCGTAAGAATCAATCACCGACGAGTAATCGTTGACCGCATCAAGAGCGCCAACCAGGGCCGTGACTAAGCCACCGAAAATGGCAAAGCGCCAGCGCATTTGTTTTCGCGTTAGTGCCCAAGGCACAACTAGTACAGCCAGAGCCTGCAATGTTCCATAAAAGATATTGGCAATACTTTGCAGCAGATCGTTCATTGAGCGCACTTTGCTGTACTTACGCTTCCACTCATCGGGAATGTTCAAGAAAGAAGAATATTCACTGAGCTCGTTGCCACTAAAAGCTACGTAGTAGCGCAGCTTGGCACCCTTGAAATCGCTTTCGGGGCTGGTATCTTCCCAGGTGAATGAATGATCATCGCGGTGAGCCTTGGTTGTGGTCTCGTCGCGCACTAACTTCAATCCGGCCACTGGGCGATTGACTTCTTTTTCTAAGAAGGTCTGGGCCTGAGTCAGTGCCTCTTCGTGGGTGATGGTCGGCATGGTCCGCTCATCTTCAACGCTGTGCATGAAAGCTAGTAGCTTGCCTGTTGGTGAAAGCCAGACACGAAATTGCTCTAAGTCATTTTGCTTGCAATAGCGCGTAGTCCACGACCAGACAGGCACCTTGTCTTTCATCAAGCGGTTGGCCTCATCGAGGCCTAGCTCGTACTCTAGATAGGTTTTGCTTTCGTTAAAAAAGGTGAATGTTGTCGATTCAATCGTGGCGTCAGTTTTATAGCCGTAATGTTCGGCCTTCTCGCGAGACTGTTTGGCAATTTGCTCGCGGCTGTACTTGAGATCTATCGAAGCGGCAGGAAAAACTCGGGTATCGAGCTTGACATAGAGAGCAAAGCCAACCAGGGCCAGCACCATCAAAAGCCAGACTACTTTGTCTGACCAAAACGTTGCTTTACTACTATTTTCAACTACAAGAGGATCGGACGCCATGTCTTCCTATATAAGTCATTTAATTTGTTTCTTCTCTCTGATTAGACTGTAGCCCAAAACGGCAAAAGCAAACAGAACTTAGAGAGAAATGCGCAGAAAAGCTGTGAAAAATAGACAGAATATTGAGAATAGAGGGGTCACCCCTCCGCCCGTGATATATATTAAGCTGCAAAATCGAACAACGTGACAACCGCAAAGCAATGCTAACAAAGTCAGAAGTATTTATGTGGAACCAAGCTGTCGAGTCAATCGATCGCGCAAGCTTAGAAGCTCTCCAGCTCACGCGCCTGAAAGAGACCCTGCGGCAAGTGTTCACCAATGTGCCGCTCATGCGTGATCGCTTCACCGAAGCGGGAATGACTATCGACAAAATTGACGCCTTGAAAAGCGTCAAAGAAATCGCCAATTTCCCCTTCATGAAAAAAAGCGACCTGCGCGACAACTATCCGTTTGGCCTATTTGCCAAACCGATGAAAGAAGTAAATCGCCTACATGCCAGCTCTGGCACAAAAGGCAAACCAACAGTTGTTGGCTATACCAAAACCGACATTGAAAATTGGGCAGAAGCATGTGCCCGCTCTCTTGCCTGCGCTGGCACTAAACCAAGCGATGTTCTGCACAATAGCTATGGCTACGGTCTATTCACCGGTGGTCTCGGCATGCACTATGGCGCTGAACGCCTTGGATGCACAGTGGTGCCCGCAAGCGGCGGTCGCACTCAACAGCAAATTATGTTGCTGCAAGATTTTGGTGCCCGCATTCTTTTGTCGACACCATCTTATGCCTTGAACATGGCCTACACCATGGCCGAAATGAAAATTCCCCGCGATTCTATCAACCTTGAGATTGGCATCTTTGGTGCTGAACCATGGACTGAAGAAATGCGCGATCAGCTCGAAAATCTATTGCAGATTCAAGCCTTAGATATTTACGGTTTGAGTGAAGTGATGGGTCCGGGCGTTTCTGTAGAATGTGTCCAGGCCAAGCACGGTTTGCATATCTGGGAAGATTTGTTCATCGCCGAGATCATTGATCCTATTAGTGGCGAAGTACTGCCCGACGGTGAAGAAGGCGAGTTAGTTTTCACCACACTCACGAAAGAAGCTATTCCTGTAATTCGCTACCGCACTGGTGACCTCTCCACTCTTATAGTCGAACCTTGTGTCTGCGGCCGCACCATGAGACGCATGACTAGAGTAAGAGCGCGTCTTGACGACATGCTAATCATCCGCGGCGTTAATCTCTATCCGTCTGAAATCGAAAAAGCACTGCTTTCGATGGCAGAATTGGCACCACACTATCAGTTAGTAATAGACCGTAAAAAAGCACTCGATTCTTTAGAGATTCAAGTGGAAGTGAATGAAGCGGTAATTGATAAATGGGGCCACTTTGAAGATGGTCACTTAGACATGACCGATCTCACTGAACAGATTCAAAAGCTTTTGAAAGATAGCCTCGGCCTCACAGCCGACGTTACTCTACTGAAGCCACGTACCCTGGCTCGCAGCGAAGGAAAAGCAGTGAGAGTGGTCGATAAGCGCAAAGATACCTAAGACGAAGAAACCTAAAAATCGCCAACTAAATCCAAAAGTTATCCAAAAAAAAGGAAAATTATCAACCATGGTTAAGCTCATTGCTCTATACAAAACTCCAGCTGACACTGCTGATTTTGATAATCAATATTTCAATACTCATATTCCACTAGCCATGAAAATGCCTGGTTTGCTCAAGGCTGAAGTTTCACGGGTAACCGGCGCACCTATGGGCAACGCTGAATATTATTTGATGGCAGAAATGTACTTCGAAAACAAAGAAGCTCTTGATGCTGCTATGTCTAGCCCTGAAGGCCGCGCATCAGCAAAGAATCTGATGGGCTTTGCCAAAGAGTTAGTCTCAATGATGTTCGCTGAAGTAGAAAAAGTACCAGCTGCTGTCTAAACCTGTAACTTATAAAAAGGAATCGGAATGCCACAGGCAACTTCGCCCGATGTAGTGTTCACCGGCATGCCGGCTGAAAGCTACGGATTCAAAAGAATCATCTACAAAAAAGACAGCTATGTTGCGACGATTACAATCAATCGCCCTGACGTACTGAACTGCTTTGACACCCTCACTCTCAAAGAGCTGGGAACCGCCTTTTTAGATTGTGGTTCAGATGATGCAATTGCCGTAGTGGTAATTACCGGAGCCGGAGAGAAGGCCTTCTGCACAGGGGCCGACCTGAAAGAGCAAGAAGAACATATACTCAAAAAGCCGAACAACTATCACAAATGGATGTACACATTCATTGAGATGCATGATCGATTGCGCAATATCGGCAAGCCTACTATTGCCCGCTTAAACGGCATGGTTGTCGGCGGTGGCAATGAACTGAACATGGCTTGTGACCTAGCTATCGCAGCCGACCATGTCACTATTCGCCAAGTGGGCGCAGCCCGGGGTAGTGTTGCCGCCGGTGGCGCCACCCAATGGTTACCGATGATGATCGGTGACCGCCGCGCCCGCGAAATGCTGCTACTTTGCGAGAGTGTAGATGCTTACACGGCTCTAGACTGGGGCCTAGTCAACCAAGTTGTGCCCGCTT
>Ga0172379_10010339_pt1 | contig 11307 bp, 9 predicted proteins | sample GrowelOW334metaG_FD_119756 | JGI IMG/M metagenome (GOLD analysis project Ga0172379, IMG submission 119756) | Groundwater microbial communities from an aquifer near a municipal landfill in Southern Ontario, Canada - Groundwater well OW334 metaG | ecosystem: Environmental > Aquatic > Deep... | reverse complement strand
GAAATGCCCAAAGTATTACATTATCAATTTGTGAATTGGCTTAGGATGCTTGCAAAACAGAGATTTTATCGTGTTCAAGATTTTATTCAGACCACTCGTGCTTTGAAAGAGGCATTAAAAATTAACAAAATGTATTTTATAGCTAAAGATGAATCTGAAATAAAATGGAATGATGTTCCAATTGAGTGGACTAAAGGCTATGAAAATAGAGGGGTGGATCTTCAGAACATAAAGGCTGAAAACTTATTTTGGTACGATGTTGAAGTTTTAAAATGGCTTACCAAATACGGGAAAAAAAGTTTTAAATTGCTGGATATTTGGGATGTGGATTGGGATGTAATTAAAAAAGCGATAGAGGCAACAGGGATACATAATATGCCCAAAGAGGATTTTTCTGACCCAAGAAATTTTTTTATTAAAGCTTATCATTCTAACCAAAAAAAATTGTATTTTGTCATTAGAACTTTAAAAAGGACAGGTAGATAATTTATGCATATTTTAGCTTCATTTTTTATAAGAGTATTAAGCAAGATTTTTAACAAAAAATTTTTATATTTTGCCAATAGACCTTATTTTGGAAAGACAGCGGCTAAATCATTTTTAGGATTTTGGTATGTTGGGGATGTTTTAGATACTTCAGATTTAGCCTATGGAGTTCTAAATAATGGCTTAATAGAAAAAGAGGATAGTAATTTAGTGGAAGTAATATTAAAAAATTTATTGTCAAAAGGTAACATTTGTTTTTACGACATCGGTGCCAATTCTGGTTATTATGGGATTCTTGCTGCATGGTTAGGAGGAAAAGCCGCACAGGTTTATTCATTTGAACCACAAGAAAAATATGTAGATTGTTTAAATGAATCACTTTTTTTAAATCGTCTGGAAGAAAATGTAAAAGTTTATCCTTTTGCGTTGGGTACAGAAAATGCTGTGGTAACATTACATTTAGCCGGTTCCGGTTCAAGTTTAGAGGAGGCATTTTTAAATAATCCGAATTTGCCTAAAACCAAGATTCAAGTAAAAAAATTAGATGACGTTATAGAACATGAAGGTTTATTGCCCCCTGATTTCATAAAGATTGACGTAGAAGGTCATGAGTTCAAAGTGCTTCTAGGAGCGGATCAATCAATAAAAAATAACCTTCCTATAATGTTTATAGAGATTGCTTATACCCTAAAAACTGCCAAACGTATTTTTACCCATCCCGATTATAATGCTATATTTAAGATGTTAGAGGATTTAGGCTACAAGCCTTATTCTATTATAAATGGGGTTTTAAGGTTATTTGATAGCAGTAGTAAACCGGACGGGGTGCATATGTATTTATTTTTGCATGAACAAAAGCATTTAAATTTAATTAATTTATTAGTAAAGTGAGTAAAACCAATTTTTGGGAATATAAAAAAGTGTTGGTTACCGGTGCCGGTGGCTTCGTTGGTTGTAATTTAACGAACGCACTTTTGGACGCGGGCGCAGAAGTGATTGCTCTCAGCAGAAGTGGTTTTGGAGGAAGGTTAAATGCCTCAAGAAATTTAAGCATAATAAATTTAGATGTATTGCAATATGAAGACTTATTGCAATTAATAAATAAGCATAACATCGACAGTATTTTTCATATGGCCGCTTCGGCAATTGTCAGTAAAGCTTTGTTGAATCCTCGCCAGACGTTACAAAATAACATTTTAGGTACGTTAAATTTATTAGAAGCAGCACGTTGTAGCAATATTCATAGAATTGTTATCGCATCCTCTGATAAAGCATACGGTGATCACGCAGAGGATGAGTTTGAGAAGCTTCCCTACAAAGAATCATACGGTTTACATGGACTAGATATTTATAGCGCTTCTAAAGTTAGCGGTGATGTTTTGGCTCAGGCATATGCTTTTCAATATTCCATGCCGGTGATCATAGCGCGGTGTTGTAATATTTTCGGTCCAGGGGATGTTAATTTTACCAGGCTCATACCCAAAACGGCCATGTTACTTTTATCCGGAAAGGCACCAGTTATCAAAGTTGGCCACGAGAATGTTTTAAGAGAATATATATACATAGACGATGTTATAAAAGCTTATTTATTTTTAGCTGAATCAGCGGAAAAACATTATGGTCCTGAAAGTATAAATATGCCAAAAAAAGGTCGTGCTACAATTGGCTGGCCAGCTTTTAATGTCGGTTCTTATGCAAAAGAAGAGTTGGTTAATTTAGCCAATTGCGGAAATATTCAAAGCGTAACCCAGGTTATAAAATCGTTAAGAAGCGCAATACAGGACATTGAGCCTGAGGTGGTAAGTAAGCAAGCACAATATGTAGAAATACCTGATGAATATTTAGATTCGTCAAAGTTAGTAAATTTGGGTTTCAAGTCTGAAACCTCATTTATAAATGGCATAAATAAAACCGTAACTTGGTATAAAGATAATTTTTCAAAACTTCAGCAGGATTTCAAAAAAACTTTATGATGATAAACTATTTTTACAATACAATTCATCCCAAAATAAAAAATAACTCTAAAGCATATTGGTGGTTAAGGGATAAGTATGTTTTATATAAAATTTTAATTTCAAAAATTTTTGATTTTCCGGCGCCACAAAAAAAACGATTGTTATTTTATGACTTAGGTGGCCTTGGATACGGTGGCACAGAAGCTTTTTTACAGATTTTGGCCAAATATACTGATAAACAAAAGTATGACGTGTATTTTATGTATGCTGATAAAGTTCCTGAAGGCTCAGGTATAGAAGATTTTACCTCACGGTTATCTTTTATTGTAGAAGGTGGAGTTTTTCCTATTCGTTTTGATTATCGTTTGAAAGATTCCACTCCTCCATTTTTTATCCACGGTATGAGCCCGAATATTTTTAAAGTAATTAAAGATTTTCATATTGATTTGTTGGTTGTGGCCGGGGCAGGGAACTCAGATTTTCCTTTTACGGCTATAAAAAATATCCCAATCGTCATGCTTAACGTTTTCGGCCAGCCTAACGTTCAAAAAAATATTATGTATCATTTATGTATTTCTCAGGAAGTTGCTGACAAGTTAAGTCTTATAGTTCCAAAAGAAAAAGTTGTGGTAACTTATGTTCCTTCAGAATTACCCTTACCGGGCTCAGAAGAGGCAGGAAAGAGACTTAGAAGAAGTTTGGGTATTTCTGATAATGCTTTGATATTTGGTAGGATCGGGCGTTCCAGTAGTAGTATTTTTGACCCTATTGGCATCAGAGCTTTTCAAATAGTTGTAAAGAAATATCCAAATACCCACTATCTTATTGTCTCTCCAGCTCAGGATTTGCGTGACATAGTTAAAAGTGAGAAAATTCCAAATGTCCATTTTGTAAAAGGGTCTGGAAAAATGGCGGACTTGTGGTCCTTTTATTACGCGATGGATATTTTAGCTCATTTTAGAAAAGATGGGGAATCGTTTGGTTTAAATATCGCTCAAGCCATGCTTTGTGGTCGCCCGGTTATTAGCCATAAATCTCGTTTTTGGAATGCTCATTTAGAGTATTTGACAAATGATTTTTCCAGAGTAGCGGAAATTGATGATGTAAATCAGTACGCCGGGTACATGGAGTGGTATATTGAAAAATGGAAACAAAATGAAATCTTGGCAATGGGGGAAAAAGCAAGAATCAAAGCCGAGGAATTGGTGTCTATTAAAAAGCATATTAATTCATTCGAAAAATGTTTGGAGAGTGCTTTATCAAAATGAGGTTGTGAATAGATGAAAAATATGAAGTAGAAAGTAGTTACTTATGTTATATTTGTATACCGAACAATTTTTCTGGTGGTCAAGGGTTAAAAATTTTATTAAAATTTTACTTGGCCGTAGAATTCGCGGACCACAAGCGGTTGAGGGAAGTTTGATTCGTGGCTTGCGCGAATTAAATATTCCATTTAAGTTAAACGCACCCTTAGTCGAACCGATTAATGTATTATGCCTACCTACCGGTGGTGTCAGGGCGCTTCGCTGGGCAATTCAGCAAAAACGCAAAGGTTTGGCAAAAAAAATTTTGGCAGGCCCGGTTATTGTGATTACTCCAGATGAAGGTAATTGGTTAGTTGCCTCTCCGGAAGTTGACGGTATTGTGGTGCCTTCCAGTTGGGTTAAATCTTTTTGGGAAAGCTTTAGACCGGAATTATCAACTAAGATAAAAATTTGGTTTTCAGGAGTTAAAGATATTGGCAGTTTGGTTAATCCTAATGGGAAAGTGCTAATTTTTCAAAAAAATTCTTCTGAAGAAATATATAACAAAGTCATAGCAGAATTATGCGCGAGAGGTTTAATATACGAAACAATTAGGTATGGATTTTTTAATCAGAGCGACTATAGACAAGCGCTTTCACGTTGTCGGTTCATGATATACTTAAGCCAGTCGGAAAGCCAAAGCTTAGCCTTGCATGAGGCTTGGATGGCTGATGTGCCAACTTTAGTATGGAACAGGGGTTTTATGGTCTATAAGCAACAGCGGTGGGAAGATGAGGCTATTTCTGCACCATATTTGGATGACCGATTCGGCTTATTTTTTAAAGATGGAAATGAATTTGGCAGTCAGTGTGATAAATTTTTGAAACAATACAAATTTTTTACACCACGTCAAAGTTCTCTTGAGCAATTTACAGATAGAGAGTCAGTTAAGCTTTATTTAAAAATTATTAGAGAGTTGCTTTAAAGGATTAATTGGTATTAAGCTATTTTTATGCTATTGCAAAAAATTGTTAATCGTTTTCGTCGGCAAGGAAAAGCCATTATAACGGGGCCATTTTGGTACTTGCGTGATTTGTGGAAATATAAAAGCTTGATGAAAAATGGTGAGATAAATACAAAGTTGTATTATGTGCCCTTAATTTTTGACCGTGATCCGGCTTCTCATACTTACGATAAGCATTATGTAAATATGGACAGGTGGGCATTTAAAAAATTACTCCTGAGTAAACCATTTGAGCATGTTGATGTAGGTTCTTCTATTCGGTTTTTGTCTATGGCCAGCTTGGCCACCAAATTAAAATTTGTGGATATTCGCCCGGTCAAATTGGACTTTGACAACTTTGAGTGTATTGAAGGAAGTATTTTATCCATGCCATTTGCGGATAATTCCGTAAAGTCTTTATCTTGCTTACATGTGGCCGAGCATATTGGTTTAGGGCGTTACGGAGACCCGCTGGATACAGAAGGGACAAAGAAAGCCTGTCAGGAATTAGTTCGAGTGCTTTCCCCCGGCGGAAAATTATATTTTGCTTTACCGGTCGGGAAAACAGCCACCTATTTTAACGCGCATCGAGTGCACGCGCCATCGGTAATTTTAAGTTATTTTGCCGGTTTAAAATTGGAAAGTTTTTCTGCGGTTAATGATCAAGGGCACTATGTGGAAAATGCTAAGCCCGGGGATTATGAAAATGCCTGGTATGCCTGCGGCTGTTTTGAGTTTACTAAGAATCTATCTTAAAGGCGTATTCGGCAAAAGACCCATTATGAAAAAAATTCTAAAATTCATTTTTTCTCCGTTTTTGGGACGAAAGCAGTTTCGCGCTTTGTTTACCGCGTTGTTTTTGCTGTCTCTTAAGGGGATGAATTTTGGGGGCGGGACAAGCCCAAAGGACAGTGGCGAAGACAATGTGATTAAATACGCGCTTGGCAAGCTTAAGTCCAAAAAAATATCGGTTTTTGATGTGGGAGGAAATTACGGGGAATATACTAAATTATGGTTGGAAAATCTAAAGCAACATAATCTAATTGGCGAGTTTTATATTTTTGAACCTTCCGCGACTGCTTTGGGCCATTTGCAAAAAGAATTTTCTGATCTCAAAAATGTAAAAATATTTCCGGTGGCCTTAAGTAACCAGGAAGGGGAGGCTGTTCTTTATTCCAATTTTGCCGGTTCCGGTTTGGGATCTTTGGCAAAAAGAGATTTGAGCCATGTTGGAATAGATATGGGTGATGAGGATAAAGTTAAAACCAGCATTTTAGATAAAATTTGTGAACAAGAAAATATCTCCGCAATCGATTTTTTAAAAATAGATGTGGAAGGTTTTGAATTTGCCGTCTTACAGGGAGCTACGCGTTTATTGGCCGGGAGTAATATAAAATTTATTCAGTTTGAATTTGGGGGGACTGATATTGACACCAGGGTATTTTTTAAGGATTTTTACTCATTATTGAGTTCGAAATATAAAATATATCGAATTTTGAAAAATGGTTTAGCGCCAATAGAAAAGTATTCGGAATTAGACGAAATATTTTTAACCACTAATTATTTGGCTGAATTAAAATAATGCCTAAAGTTTCCATAAATATATTAACCAGAAACCGGGCTTCGCTTTTAAAAAAAGCATTGCTTAGTATTTACGCTCAAAGTTTTACAGACTTTGAGCTAATTGTTGTTAATGATGGGAGTACGGATGAAACGAGCCAAGTATTACAGGGATATAAGGATATAAGGATACAGGTAATAAATCATCAGGAATCTATTGGGATAACCAAAAGTCGGCAAGAAGCGTTGGAAAAATCAACAGGTGAATATATTGCAATTTTGGATGATGATGATGAGTGGATAGATATTGACAAATTAGCCAAACAGGTTAAGTATTTGGATGAAAATAAAGAAGTTGTGCTGGTGGGGGCCGCGGTAAATTTAAAGATTGATGGATTAAAAGATTTAAAGATTGCAAAAAGGGCGCAGACAGATGCAAAAATTCGTAAAACCATGTTGTTACGGAATAATTTTTTTACATCCACAGTTATGTTTAGAAGGGAAGTGGCAATAAAAGCCGGTGGTTTTTTATCCGACACCGACGATTTTGCGGAAGATTATGATTTATGGTTGAGAATGGGAAAATTAGGGAAAATGTATAATTTTCCGCAGGCCTTTACGGCTTATAGGGTTCCAAACTATAATAAAGCCAGATTTAAGGCTTTTTTAAGAAAGCAAGTAAGGTTGGTAAATCAGCATCAAAACACTTATCCTTTTGTTTGGTTAGCTACGGCCTTTTTGCGTTTAAGACTGTTTTTATGATTAATAACAGAAAAAATATTGGGTTGTGGGCAATGGTGGTGCCAGATGCTGTCTTGCTGGTAATCAGTCTTTTGGTGGCGGTTTATTTGCGCTATGGCGCTTTTTTGGCAGCCGAGCAAATGAAAACGCATTACCAAGTGTTCGCCGTAATTTATTTAATTTGGCTGGTGGTATTTTTCATTCATGGATTATTTGAGGTCCAGGCCTTTCGTCGTTACTCCACTTTAATTTTCAACCTGGTCTCCGCTATGACAGTGAATGTGTTTGTGGCGATTGTCTATTTTTATTTCCAGCCCACACTAATTTTAACCCCAAGAAGATTTTTATTGATCAACGCGGCTACCGCCTTTATTTTAATATTGGGGTGGCATTTATTGGTGAAATATTTTATCAAGAGCCGTTTGGTGGAGGGAGTATATTTATTTTCATTCAATAATGAATTAAAAGAATTGGAAATTGCGGTTGCGGGTATGGATTATTTGGGCTATAAGGTTTTGGGACATTTAAATGAACAGACTTTAGACAATGCAAAAATCGATAATAATTCCGGCATAATTTTACCCGACAATTTGCAGGCAAATCCGGCTGTGGCGGAAAAAATGTACCGCTTACGTACTTTGGGTGTAAATTTTTATAATCACAAAGATTTTTATGAACAACTACTTCGGCGCGTATATTTGTCCCAATTAAATGAGATTTGGTTTTTAGAAAATATTAATTATCAGGAAAAACGTTTTTATAATCTGGCAAAAAGACTTGTAGATATAATTTTAGGGTTGGTTGGAATTTTGGTTTTTATAATTAGCTATCCTTTTTGTGCTTTGTTAATTAAGCTAACGAGCAAGGGTCCGGTAATGTTTATTCAGGAGAGAGTGGGGAAAAAAGGAAAAACTTTTAAAGTTTACAAATATCGAACTATGAATAGTTTTGGCCCGGGCAATACTTGGACCTCGGTAAATGACCCGCGAATTACTCACTTAGGTAAGTTTTTACGCAAAAGTCGGATTGATGAATTGCCTCAATTTATAAATTTACTTTTTGGCCACATGAGTCTGGTTGGCCCCCGGCCGGAGCAGCCAAATATTGTGGAAGAACTTAAACAACAAATTCCTTTTTATGACGAACGACATTTGGTTAAGCCGGGATTAACCGGATGGGCGCAAATAAATAACATATACGCGGCCAGCCTGGAAGAGACCAAAGTTAAACTTCAGTACGATTTATATTATATTAAACACCGCAGTATTATTTTTGATGCGGAAATAATACTAAAAACGGTTTACTATATCTTTACCTGGCAAGGTCGCTAGATTTTGTCTTGAACAAGGTTGAAAGGCAAGGTCGTTAATGGCAGTTTTGTCTCCACAAGGGGAATCTTTGCATATTGCGCAAGGATTCCCCTTGTTGCGTTTAAATGTTTGGTCTGGAAGAGTTTTTGTGGTATAATATCTTAGTAAGTTAATCGATCAGGAAACAAAAATACAGTAAACAGCAATATAAAATCAAAGATTCATTTGGAAGTAGTTTCTGTAGGTTTCTGTAGTGCAAATAAGTATTTTTCTGTAGTATTATGGATAAACAGCAGTTTAATCAGGCGCTAAAACAAAATAAAATTATAACTGAGGACAAGCTTCAAGTTTTAGAAAAAGAGCGTCTTCAGCTAAAAAATCCCGATCCATGGGAAGAATTTTTAGTGCAAAAAAAAGTTTTAAGCGAAAGTAAGCTCTTGGAGTTAAAATCCGCTCTTTTAAGCGTGCCGGTTATGGATTTAACGGTGCAACAAATCCCCCAGGATGTTTTAAATTTAGTTCCGGAACCAATTGCTCATCGGCACCAAGTCATTAGCTTTGCCAAAACCAAGGAAGAGTTGTCATTGGCCATGACTGACCCGGAGGATATTCAAACCAAAGAGTTTATTCAAAAGAAAACGGGATTGAGTATTAGAACTTATCTAATTGGGAAAACTAGTTTGGATTTTGGTTTATCCAAGTATCATTCTTCTTTGGAAAAAGAAATAAAGCATTTATTTACCCCCAGCGCCAAGCCGTTATCCGCCACCCCGGAAGGGGAGAGTAGTGTGGATGATTCATTAAAGAAAATGGCTGAGGAAGTGCCGGTTATCCGGGTGGTGGACACCTTATTGGAATACGCGGTATTTGAAAAAGCTTCGGATATTCATATTGAACCGCAGGAAAATTCTGTGGTGGTTCGTTACCGTATAGATGGTGTATTGCATGATGTTATGACTTTGCCCAAAGTCATTCAGGCTGCGATTGTGGCTCGTATAAAAGTGTTATCAAATTTAAAAATTGATGAACACCGCTTGCCCCAGGACGGCCGGTTTAAAATTGAAAAAGACGTCTATAAATTTTCTTTGCGCGTTTCCACCATTCCGATTTTTGACGGGGAAAAGGTGGTTATTCGTCTTTTGGATGAATCCAGCAAAGCCATGACTCTGGATGAATTAGGTTTTGAAAAAGATTCCTTTGAGGTTATAAATCGAAATATAAAAAAACCGCATGGCATGTTGCTAGTCACCGGGCCAACCGGGAGTGGAAAATCTACCACTTTGTATACTGTGTTGTCTATGCTTAATACCAAGTCGGTGAATATTTCCACCATTGAAGACCCGGTGGAATATCGAATTGTCGGCGCAAATCAAATGCAGGTGAATCCGAAAATCGGACTAACTTTTGATATTGGTTTGCGCGCACTTTTACGCCAAGATCCAAACATTATTATGATTGGGGAAATTCGCGACAAGGAAACAGCCGAAGAGGCTGTTCATGCCGCCATGACCGGACACATTGTATTCAGTACGCTTCACACTAACTCGTCTGCTGCCGCCCTCCCTCGGCTTTTGGATATCGGGGTGGAGCCATTTTTAATCGCCTCCACAATAAACGCGGTTTTGGCGCAACGTTTGGTTCGGGTTATTTGTAAAGACTGCCAAGCGCCGTTTAAGTTAGAGGATGCAGTTTTTGACAGTCTGTCCAAGCAATTTCATATGGAAAAACTATTGCAATTACTAGTAAAACAAGGCTTAGCGCCGGCTAAAACCAAAACCGTAAAAGAATTAAAGTTTTTTAAAGGTCAGGGTTGTGACAAATGTGGACACAGCGGGTATAAAGGCCGGCTAGGCATCCATGAAATTTTAGAAGTCACCCAAGGCGTGGCGCAAATGATTATGGAGCACAAAAGCGCTCAAGAAATTCAAGACACGGCAGAAAAAGAAGGTATGGTGCTTATGTGGGAAGACGGTTTTATAAAAGCCCTTAAAGGGATTACAACAATAGACGAGATAGTTAGAGTCTCAAAAGACTAAGCTACAGAAACTACAATGGGGGCACTACACCTGCCCGCCATGCTTAACTAAAAACGTTGATTTAAGTTAAATTAAATGGTAGATTTGGATAAAATTATTATTCATTGCCCAAGCAGGCAAGTGCAGGCGGGGAAAACTACAGAATCTAAAAATAGTAATAAGATTGTTATAAATTTCTAATTAACCTAATTGACCTAATTTCTAAACAAATCCCAAATCCCAATTTCCAATGCCTAAAATTAATTGTTGATGCTCAGGCTATTCTGTCATTGTATCATTGGGTATTATTTAGGTTAATTAGACCAATTAGAATAATTAGGTTAATTTAATTTCCTATGGAATTTTCATACACAGCTATAACTAAATCCGGGCAGAAAGAGTCCGCGACTATTCAAGCTCAAAACATTACGGCCGCCGGCCATTTGTTGAAAGAGCAAGGACTGCTTTTAACGCATATTGAAGCTCAACAGAAAAGCGATATGCTGGGTTTTTTAAAGAACATTTCCACTATTTCCCTGGATGAAAAAATAAATTTTGTGGAAAATGTCAGCGTCATGTTGAAAGCCGGAATTTCTATTAGTCGGTCATTACAAATTGTAGTAAAACAAACCCATAATACCAAGTTTAAAAATATTTTAACCGACGTCTACAATCAAGTTCAGCAGGGGAAAGGCTTGTCCGAGGCTTTGGAAAAATATCCAAATGTTTTTCCGGGAATTTTTTTCAGTATGATTAAAGTTGGTGAATTGTCCGGGAATTTGGATAAAAGTTTGGAGTATTTAAGTATCCAGCTCCATCGTGAGGCGGACCTAAAAAGCAAAACTAAAGGAGCCATGATTTATCCTTCAGTAATTGTGGGCGCGATGTTGATTATTGGGGTGTTAATGGCGATTTTTGTTCTGCCTCAGTTAACCTCGGTGTTTAAAGATTTCGCCACTGAATTGCCGGTTTCCACCAAGATAGTTATTTGGT
>Ga0172379_10010338_pt1 | contig 11308 bp, 10 predicted proteins | sample GrowelOW334metaG_FD_119756 | JGI IMG/M metagenome (GOLD analysis project Ga0172379, IMG submission 119756) | Groundwater microbial communities from an aquifer near a municipal landfill in Southern Ontario, Canada - Groundwater well OW334 metaG | ecosystem: Environmental > Aquatic > Deep... | reverse complement strand
TGCCGTAATTATTGTCAAAAACAAAAATGGCGAGGCCGTTTTTTTACCTGCAATAGTCGGCAGAGTGAAATCCTTATCCTGTGTATTGGATTTTTCCCGTTATTTTGGGTATAGTGCGAGTAATAAATATAAATAAAACATAAAAAATCATGAGTTTAAGCATCGGCATGGTGCGAGTACAACCCGACATAATTTAAAAGGCCTAAATGAAGGCGTAAAATATCTCCCGTTTGAATTCACAATACAACTTCCACCATCAAATAGGCAGACCAAGAAGGGAACAAAGAAGAAACCAAAATCATCGTCAGTATCGTCGTAACCGTCGGTATCGGTAAAATCTTCTCAAAACAGAAAGAAACCGCCACAGAGCGGTTTCTTTTTATGAATTTAGCTTTCGAGAATAATTTTTAAACTCTCTGTCATTTGTTCGCAGATTTTTTGTGCCAGTTTATCTACGATTGTTTTGCTTGCAAGGCGTTTCCACGCTGTTTCTGAGAATTCATATTCGAGTTCGACTGTGACTTTTGTTCCTTCTCCTTCTTTTTCAAAAGTATATAACCACGAAGAAACACTATCACCGGTTGAATTAATTTTTACCTTATTTGGTCGTTCAAACTCGGTAACCTCGGCTTTTCCGCGGAGATCCACCCCCACCATATTAAATCGATAATCAAAGGTTTGGCCAACACCGACTGTGTCAGGATAAATATTCGTATTTTCGTTCAGATTTGGGATAAAAGCCGGCCCGTTAACCGGTGAGGCGGCATAGTCAAAAACTTCTTCAATGGGTTTGTTAATTATTACCGCAGATAATACCTTAGACATATTTATTTTTTTTGTTTTTTAGCGAGTAAATATCCTTATATGAATAACTTAATTATATCAAAGACATGAATAAGTTGCAAAAGCGTCTTGTTTCATAACTTTTTCATTTTATTTCATGAGGTAATTTTGAATGAATTTTCGCACAATCTCCTTGAATAAATCGGTTTTTTTTGAGAAATGTAATTCTTTAAAAATTATAAATTCAGTTTTTTTATTGAAACAGATGATCCGTATTTTTATGCTATCGTTATTTATCAGATAATCGCCGCTCGCTTCTCGCATATTGGAGTGTGTGAGCGTGGCGGATTTTTTCAGGGTTGCCGCTATTTCCTCTTTTGAAACACCAAAAATAAACCACATTTGCGACATATATAAAACCGTGGCAAATATAAAACTCGCAATAATAACGAAAATATTTGACACAAAAGCCGCAATTGAAAAAATACAGAGAGCGTAAAGAGCGAGACCGGCATTTTTTATCAGCACAGGTCGTTTTTTTGAAAGTGGAAGAACTATAAAATAGACATTTAGTAAAATAAAAAAAATACCTGCAATTATTAAAGAAAGAGTATTCATGATGTAATTTGATTATACCTCAAATAACCGCTATAGAATAGTTTCGGCAATGGCTTCCAGAGTATTTTTTTGATGGTTGTTGCCGCTTGTCAACTCTTGCGAAACGTTGCTATCATCATATAATTTCGGGAAAGCAAGTTCAGGTATAAAACCGGCTGTTTTTTGATAAACAGGAATCATCTCGGGAAAAAACTTGGCGGCTTTTTCCACCTCTTTTTTAAATGACGTGATGTCGCCGCAAAACTTAATTTGAATTTTTTGGTTGCTCGTTTTTGATGCCATGGTCAGCAAATCGCGAATGGTTGGCGAATCGGAAGAACTGACTATGTGATATACACTATGCAAGTTTGCTTCTTTGAAAAAAAGTTTGCTTATTTTTTTTGCGGCCGTATTTGCCGGCACAATGTCCAATTTATTCGTTTCTTCGCCGGGGAGTATCGGCAACATTCCTCTTTTGATCAGTTTTAACGCGAAAATAACGGCATTCATGGGGTTATTTTCGTGTTTATTAAACGCCGTGGTTATGATAGAAGGTCGAAAAATAATAATCGGCAATTTTTCCATATTGCATTGAATGATTTTCTCCGCTTCGTATTTGCTTTCCTCATAGGTATTAAGGAAACCTTCGTTATGTTCCAGCTCGCTTTCATATATGTTTCCTTTTCTTTTTCCCGCAACGAATGCCGTACTGATAAAACCAAGTTTTTTTAATAGACCGCAGTTCTCGGAAAAAGCTAAAATATTTTTTACGGTTTCCACATTATTGTTTCTTGCTTCGCTTATTGTTAAATCAAATCTGGTTGACGCCGCGGCATGAAGCACGTGTGTGGTTTCTTCAGCCAAAAATCGATAATCTTTTTTTGATAAACCTAAATTTTTCTCTTTGAGTTCGCATGGAAAAACCCGCACGGTATTCGGTAATGCGCCCCCAAACACATTTGTGGTCCGGGTAAGCGCAGGTAAGTCGGATTTTCCTCTCACCAAGAGGTTTATGTCATACCCGGTGCTTATTATTTCTTTAGTGAGAATTCTTCCAAAAGACCCCAAACTTCCGGTGATGAGAATAGATTCTTTTTTCATAGAATTATTAATTAAGATGTCTTACTTTATCAAAGAGGATTTCCGTTAAACAATCAATATCTTTATGTTTTTCAAGCTTATCGGATTTGAAGGGATTACCCCACTTGACCTTAATCTCGTTTTTGAATTTTTTTCCATAGCTAATATATACGGGAAGAATTGTGAAATTTCTGCTCTTGGCGAGTTTGGCAATCCCCGTTTTTGGTTTGACCTTTTCATTTTCAAAAACCATTTTTCCTTCCGGGAAGATAAAAAGTGAATATCCCTGATCGGACAACATCAAACCGCCTTTTAATCCGGATATTTTATTATTAATCTCGTGTGATCTAAAACAACCGTTAATCCATAAAAAAGGTCGTAGCCACGGGAAGTTAAAATATTTATTTGAAGTAAAAAAACGAATTGAAAGTAATTTACAAAAAGTTCTAGGGGGTAAGGTAAAAAGGATTATCCAAGGGTCTATCCTTTTCCTATGATTTGCAATTATCAGGTATCGGTCTTTTGGAAGGTTGATGAATTCTTTCGGCATTGTTATTTGAATGTTTAAATACCAAACAAGAAATCGCCCAAGAACAAAATATGTCGCTATGAGCGTATTGGCAATGATAAAATTTTCAAAAAATCGTTTCATTTCATTTAAAGCGAGAGACCTTTTCATGATGGTGGCAAATTATTAATTTCATGTGGAAATTATTTGAATGACTCCCGTTTTTCCGTTCATAATTATTTTTTCTCCATTCTTGACAATCTTTGTAATGTTGGGAATCCCGACTATTGTAGGTATACCCATTTCTCTGGCGACGATTGCCGAGTGAGAAAGGAGACTGCCTCTCTCTATAAGGAGACCGGAGATTGACGGGTATAGAGGAATCCACCCGGGGTCGGTTCTTTCCGTTATTAGTATCTCCCCATCGAGTCTTGTATCGTTATTTAGCGTAAAAATAACTTTTGACATTCCTTTTAATATTCCGGGTGAGCAACCAACGCCATGAAGTTCGTTACCGTTGGAGTTTTTTGAAACATTGTTGCTTTCGGTATATTCATTGTTCCAGTAAACCAGTCCCTCTGTTATGAATCGATTTGGCAATTCTGTATTGGTATACCGCTCATATTCTTTTTTTCGCAGTAAAATAAGATCTTTTAAATTTTGAATGGTCAGGGTTCCTTCAACTGTTCCCTTGAGTTCATTGAGTTCCAGATAAAAAATATCTTCTGCTCTATCAATGATGGATATTTCCGCATACTGTTTTCCAATGGAGTAAAACATTGATCGTACCACTCCATATATTTTGGTACGACAAAAGCGGGTATTTTCACGATTTCGAACAGCTTGGCGCGCATGATGAAGCGACCAAAAATATATGGTTCTTTTTATAAAATTCAAAGATTCGGACACTTTCTTTTCTGCGTTTTTTCTTATCGCGTTTTCATGCTTTTCATACGTATTAAAATCCGCAACATCTTCACGGAGATAATTCTTTATACAAACAAAAATGAATGACGGATCCTGGTACAGGTCTTTTTGTTCCAATTTCATCTCGTTCATACATCTGAACCCGTATCGGTCAATGTATTGGTCAATCAAAACATTAAAGGTGGAATAACTCGGTTTTTGAATTTCCTTCATACATTTTTGCGCGGGAGTCGTAAGCAGTATTTGCACGAGTTCTTTGTTTTCACGCGCCACATTCGTAATATGCAAAAGCGCTTTTGTCGGTTCTGTGGACTCAATATTTCCTTGACCACACAATAGGTCGTTATGAACTGAGTCACCAAGCTTCGGCAACCATTTTTCCGTAAGTTTTTTTAATAGTCCGAAATGAACCATACAAAGAAAATCATTGATGATTGGGGCTTTCCAATGATAGAGAAGTTTTGATTCAAGCTCTCTGTATTTTGTCAGAATTTGTTCCGGTGAAAGAGGGGAGTAATCTATTTTTCTGTAGGGTTGGTATATTGAGTCAAAATATTTCTGAAAAGCATCTACCTTTTCCTGGATGGTGAAGTGAAAATAGAGAAATTTGAATCCGACGATTGTCTTTAGAAGAAAGATGTGCAGTTTGTTGTTTGACTGAAACGGTCGGATACTGTCGGAAATTTCTTTTTCAAGTGATTTGTGTGTTCCCATCATCGTCTCCATGAAGGAACTGTTATTTTTGAATCCGGGGAGAATACTAGTGAGTCGGTACCAATTGATAAGATTATAATATATTCTGCCGTAAAAAATTCCAAGCATATTTCCCAAAAAATAATCCATTTTCTTTATGTTGTTTTTTGGAACCATCAACACTTCGCAAAATTGGACATATACCTGATGATAGACATGTCGAGCGAAAGTGAAAGTAAGGGGTAAGGTTAGCCCGCCGTAACTTTCCACAATATTTGAATTATCCCAAATATTAATGTTTCCAACGGGTTGTTTTTTTTCGGGCGTGGTAATCGGACGAGACTGAAGAATATATATTTTTTTCTCTCTAATCGTCCACTCAATATCTTGCGGGCATTCGTAAAATTTTTCAATTTTTAAACCAAGGTTTGCCAGTCCGAAAATTTCGGCGTCACTAAGGGAAGAAACACTCTGTTCTTTTTCAGGAACCGATTCCTGCTGTATGGAATGGCTCTGCGGAACATACTTAAATTTAGTTGTTTTGAGGACTTCTCGTTTTTCTAAGATATTTTTTTTCTCTTTGCTAGTCACGTAGTGGTCTGCATCAATTGAACCGTTTACGAGACCGATACCAAGACCATATACGGAATCTATTACCAGCGAAGATGTTCCGGAAAAAGGGTTATTGGTAAAAGTCACTCCGCTTTTGTCTCCCTCAATCAGTTCTTGAAAAATGACCGCCATACTGATGGAATTTACGGAAGGAATAATATGATTAGTGATTCTATATGCTAAACTTCGCTCTGAAAACGCAGATGCCCAGCATTTTTTTGTCATTAAAACCGCCTCTTTTTCTGAGCATATTCCCAAATAGCTTTCAAATTGACCGGCAAAAGAAAGTTTTTTCGAATCTTCTTCCAAACAAGAGGATCGCACGGCGATAAGAGAAGAACCCAGGGTTTGAAATGCTTTTTTTATTTCATTTTCCGTTTCGACAAGAAGAGGAGCATTAATAATCAGGTCTTGAATCGTATTTGAGACAAGACTGATTTCTGTTCTTTTTGTGTCTGGTCCAATTTTCGTTAATTCAGAGTGAATCCGATTTTTGAGTCCGCGAGAATTTAAAAAAACTTCATACACTTTACTGCTTATTATGACCCATTTTGGAACGGAAAAACCCTCTCTTGTAAGAAGGTAAAGATTATATCCTTTTCCACCAACTTGTTCTTGAATATTTGTACCTGAACTTGTCTCGGTGATAATCATAGATGTGCAATTATTACTATCAAATAGAATGTGAAGATAAAAAGAAAAGAACCCGCTCTAAAGAGTTTGCCAAACGGTTTTCGATTAAAGACGGCAAATAGAATGGAAAGAGTGAAAAATATCAAAGTCAATATGTATAAGAATGTCATTGATGAAAGAATCGTATTTGCCAATGGAATTACGACTACGACATTAATTGTGACAAGAAGTGATGCGATTGGTCTTCCGTAATTTTTTGAGTAAGAATCGGCTTTTATATTTTCCTCCTCTGGAATAAATGATTTGCGTCCAAATTCATAAACATTGAAGAGAAGCCAGCTGATTGCGGAAAACACGTATGCCGAGCAATCAAGTCCCCAGATCGGTTTTGCCGTTAACGCGGAAAATATAGAGAGAGAAAGCAGTCCAACAACAAAAGTGTGAGTTATCGCATAAAGAATAAGTTTTGGTCTGATCCATTTTCTTGCAAAAAATTCCTTGAACATTAATAATGAATAGGTGTCAGCAATAAAGATTGCAAAGAGACTCGCGGTTCCAAATGCATTAAATAGTAAGTATTCAAAAAAAGTTAATAACGCTATTCCCCAATAAATATCTTCATGGAATATCGCACCCCGAGGGAGTGGTCTCGTGGGATACGCGACCGAATCATATTCAAAATCTTTTATTTCATCAAAAAGACGCAGTTTAAATAAAAATACACTAACTCCGACAAGTAATAACAGTACTTTAACATAAGAAATTGGCTCTGTTTTTTCTGTAATCAAGTAATGTGCTAGAAAAAAGAGCACCGAGAAACTTACGTTTAAAAACGGGTTGTATCTTTCCCATACAAAAGTTGCCCACCTTAAAGAGAGGTTATTTTGAACTTTTGGTGTTTTGATGTGACTGGTGTTATTCATTAGAACTGAATTATTTGTTTTCGAATTTCTCCGTATTCAATCTTACTGTGGTGGCGCGGATCCATAGGGATTTTTTCAATGAAGAATACATCATCAAAGGGTATTTTTAAATTTTTCATTATCTTAGATATTTCCGCATGCCACATTTTTTTATTTTCTTCCAATTTAGCAAAATCGATGGGGGAAATAACGATTACCGCTTTTTCGCCGAGTTTTTTGTTCGGAATTCCAAGATAAGCAGATTGAGAAACGAACGGAAGTTTTTTTAAAAGTATTTCAACAGGTATCGGGAAGTAGTATAAATTGTTTCGGAGGATTGCATTATGGACTCTGCCGATAATCCAAAGATATCCGTTTTTATCCACTTTCCCGATATCTCCGGTTCTGTGCCAAACAGTGTTGTCTGTATCTTTTATTTTTACGGAGTTCCATGCTATTGGGTCATCGTAGTATTTGTCGCATACATGCTCTCCTGAAACAATGAGTTCTCCGACTTCTTTTTTTGTGGTAAGTTTTTTCCAGTCGGATTTTTTTTCTATTTTTATCAGCTCTTTATTCAATTTGATGAAACGATACCGCAAGCTTTTTACAATCTTGCCCACATTTACTCCGTGAGAGAATAAGAAATCATCACTTTCTTTATTTTTCATCGAAAGCCATTCGTCGGCAAAAATATGCGCAATAGGTTCAACCTCGGTTGAGCCATAAAGTATTACAGTTTTTGAACCATTGGTAATTGATTGAAAACGTGAGAGGTCATCTCTGCTGATGGGAGCTCCTCCTGTTATGTATCTCCTCATTTTGGGGAGCTTAATATTTTCTTTTATGCAATACGCAGAAATTTTGTTAAATATGGCTGGCGATAAATTCGCACATGTCGCCTTGCTGTCTATCATTTGTTTAACGAGAATCGCCGGGTCGAGCTTTTCGTATTCACTGAGATTTACTGCCGGTATAACCGTTGTTATTCCTGTTGCAATATTGTTGAGAGCAAAAACGGGGAAGGTAGACAGATCTATATCCGTTCTTTTATAAGGTACGGATTCTTTGAGGGCATAGTGTTGAGCCGCCAAGAATCGGTGTGATCGGTCGGCGCCTTTCGGGGTACCAGAACTTCCTGTAGTGAAGGTAATTAATGCTGAATGTTCCGATTCCACCGGTAATATTGGGGTTGGTTTATTTTTGTATAGTTCTTCCATATTTGCAGAGTATTGTTTTGTATTTTCCCCAACTTCTATTTTAAGCAAAATAGAACAAGCTTCCGGAATAGTTTTGCAAAACTCAAAAGCCATTCCAAAGCTTATCATTGCCTTTGGTTTGGTTTTTTGTATTACTGTTTCCAGTTGAGATCGTCTTGACCATGAATCAAGAAATACCGGAATCGCGCCAATTCTTTGTAGAGAAGTAACGACGAGATACATTTCGACTGACATTGCCAGAAAAACAATAACCCGATCTCCCGACACAATTCCCAGTTTTGTAAATCCGGTAGCCAAACGAGCAGACTTGTCGGAAAAATCACTGAAGCTTATTTTGTTATGCAAACTTTTTTGGGTTTCATTTCTATTTGCGGGTATCCAATAAAATATTGCTCTATCCGGAGTTTCTTTTGCTCTTTTTTCTAAAAAAGCGTTAACATTATTTTTCACGTGTTCTCCTTTGAAATATCCTATTTTCATAGCTCTAAAGTATTATGCCTTCTGATAACATTTTTTTTATCTCTCGTCGTTTTGGCGTTTTTGTAATAATTATTTTTGCATCAGTATTAGTTTCACTTCTTGGTAACTCGCCATTTTTTTCTATCGAGCTTATAAAATCAGAAAGAACAGTTGCCTCTTCGTTTGCGAGAAGAGAAAGGTACGTACAATAATTTTTCTCGTTTTTTGAAACAATTTTTGTTAAATAGATACTTCCGTCATCAATATTTTCAGTCATTTTGTGGATTGTAAAACCAGCCGGGCGATTTTCGTACAAAGCATAGAGATCACAGAATAATCCTCTGTATTTCGGAAGAATTCCGTGATGAATATTTATACACCCCAATCTCGGCGCTTGTAACAATTCTTTTTTAAAAATACAGCGTGCTCTGAAATTTATGACAATGTCGATTTGTTCGGCTCTAATTTGGTCAATAAACTTTTTGTCATCAACGCTGTTTATTTTTGTAATCGGGATATTATATTTTTCGAATAGGTTTTCAATCTTTTTGTTCCGTAATTCCATTATATTGCGAGACAGTGTATTCGCTAGGTGATTGCAATTCATTCCATATAACCACGCAATTTTACCAATGAGACCAAAAGAAAGATTTTTGACGACAAAAAGTCCCGAAACGGATGACGATTTAGCTTCGAGAAGTTTCTCATAAAATTCAAAAGAATTTTCGGGTACATAGGTAATTTGCGATGTCACTATGACTATTTTCATATTTTTTTCATTAAAACCTGAATGGAGTATACTTGCATTTTTTCATTATCTATCATCCGTTGATAATCGGAAGTTACATCCGAAAAATGCTCAAGGTCGACATTCGGTATTCGAAGATAATGCCTCAGTACGACAAGAGCACTTGGGCTAAGGTTTTTGCTTATATCTTTCATGAAAGTTTTTTCTCTTGAACCTCTAAAGTACGAGGCAATATCTGAAAACGAAAGAAAATCTATTGGTATCGGTGCACTTCGGACAGATTCAATAATATCGGCGCAAACATACTGTAATTTTGTTGTGTGTAGTGCTTGCTTTGCCTTGAGAAATATATCCCGTTCGCAATCAAAAGGTAACCCTTCGATGAAACTTATTTTTCCTAAAAACAGAAGTTGCAAAAAAAAGTTATTTCTTGCCGGACCTTGTTTGAAAATATTATCAAATGCGTTTTTATAAAATTTTTGAAAACTTACAGGTATGTTCTTTTTTGGAAAATTTCCATGATAGAGCAACGCATTAAAAATTGTCGAGTTCCCGAGAAAGAAAATGGCATATTTCCATCTTTTATGAGGAAAACCGTTTTTAAGATATTCCTGATGTTCCGAATATTCGGTAAAATTAAAAAATCTCTCATTTTTTCCCCTGAGAAATAAACTTAAAATTTTGCTAATCTTTAAAAATGTTTTTTCCCATCTCCCGCGATAGAGAATGGAATTCCAGTTTTCGCTTTCAAACAATGACGATAAAAACAAGTCTGCATTTTTTGAAAGATTAAGTTTTGAGTACATCTCTTTGCGTTCCTCCGGTCCAAGTATCTTTGGAGGATAACCCCAAAAAGAAAGATATTCTTCGTAGGAAAATGAACGTAAGGATTCGATTCGAAGTTCCGTGATAAATAGTTGTTCTTTTGATACATCCGCGCAAGTCAAGTGTCGAGGATATCTGGCAAGCAGTGGAATTATTCTGGTTCCGCTTCCCGCCGCAGAAAAAACATGGTTCAAATTGTCTTTTAATATGCCATTCTCAACGGAAAGATCTTCATTTCCAAGAACGTAGTTAAGATGATGAAAGTAATGTTTGGTCATATAATGTTCGATAATAGCAATGCGACAGATATGGGAATAAAAAAGTTGTCCGTTCCATAAGACGAAACACGCTCAACGATTCCAACCAAAAAAGCGACGCAACACGCAGTGAATAGGGTAAGGAGTGTGCTGAAAAAGAGAATAATGGTTGCACTGGTCCAGAAACAAACAAAACCAAGTAACATATTTTTTGTTTTATGTATCACAAATCCATTAATGGGATCTGAAATTCCGGTAATTAAAAAAGCCGGAATAAAAATACCATGGCGAGCCCCTGCTATTAGATATGAAGCAATCAAACCAAGCGGGAGAAGTTCTTCGCCGTAGGTTTTTCTGGAAACTCCGTGGATGTGATTAAATATATGTTTACGATGAGAAATTGCCATTAATAAAGAAAAGGCGGAAGCGATCACAATAAAGGATATTTTTGAAAAATATACAGTAACATACAGCCCGAAGAAAGTTCCTGTAATATGAGCAACCCGGCGCATTTCCTCCGGGTTCAATTTCTTCTTTCGAGAAAGTACCTCAAAAAAAGCAAAAAGAGCAATAAAGCCGGTACTGCTAATAAATATTCGTATTATTTCATTTGCATCAGGCATTATTTCTCTTGGTATGCTTATGGGTAAGGAAATGTTGTTTTTATTGTATCACAGTAAAATGATTAAAAAAAGCCAATGATAATCACCCATTAATGGATTTTTCCCGCGTTTTCGGGTATAGTAGAAAGGTAAATAATTAAATAAATTTATGCTTTCTATCGGAATCGTGGGGCTCCCGAATGTGGGGAAATCAACACTCTTTAATGCGCTGACGGAAAAGTCGGTGCCGGCGGAGAATTATCCGTTCTGTACGATTGACCCGGCGGTGGGAATCGTGGCGGTGCCGGACGCGCGGCTGGAAAAACTGAATCATTTCTCGCACTCGCACCGGAAAATTCCCGCGGCGATTGAATTTGTGGACATTGCCGGATTGGTGGCGGGCGCTTCGGAGGGGCAGGGGCTCGGCAATAAATTTCTTGCTCATATCCGCGAAACGGACGC
>Ga0172379_10010337_pt1 | contig 11311 bp, 11 predicted proteins | sample GrowelOW334metaG_FD_119756 | JGI IMG/M metagenome (GOLD analysis project Ga0172379, IMG submission 119756) | Groundwater microbial communities from an aquifer near a municipal landfill in Southern Ontario, Canada - Groundwater well OW334 metaG | ecosystem: Environmental > Aquatic > Deep... | reverse complement strand
TTTCATTTCTCGGGTTGGTATCGTTGTCCTGTCTGCAAACGCTGGTTTCTACTGGGACAAAACGCGACTTTGTATGACAATTCTGACGGAACATACAGCCTATGTCATGGTGAGGAGGACCATCGGCATACCCAAGGGTATCACGGACTTGGCGCCAAACCACTTTCGTAATTTTGTTTTAGAGGACCACACGGTCCTCTTTTTGTTACCAAAAAAAATGCCCCCGTTGTTACGGGGGCCTAATTAACTCAAGAAGCATTATGTTCCGGTTAACGGAACTCCTTCCGGATCATCAAACTTTGATGAGCGATCCGGCGTCGCGGTGCTTCTTTGTTAAAGCTTCCGCTTTTGGCGGAATCGGGTCCAGACCCGGGCACAGGATTTTCACTTGTGCACTTGGAAGACAAATCTCGGTTGGACCGGGGGAGGTGATCGGTATTCCTAACCCTAAAACCCCAAAGTCCCATTCACCGGATTGCTCAACGAGGATTATAAGACCAATTTTCTCCCTGTCAAGTTTTCGGCAAAACCGACTTAAGCAGTAGCCCAATCCTTACGGTTCCCTTTTCTTCACCCATACTGATCACTTCCACTTGGACAGAATCTCCAATACTCAATAGGTCATCGGGTTTTTTTACCCACTTTCCCATTTTTGAGATATGGATCAAGCCCTGGTTTCCCAAACCAAGTGAGACAAAAGTCCCAAATGCGGCAAAGTTTACGACTTTTCCTTCCAGAATTTGGCCAACCTTAAACCGTTTCAAGGGACTATTTTCCGGAATCGATAAAGTCATCCTGATGCTTTGACGTTCCGGATCATATCCGATTACTTTGGCGGTATAACGCTCACCGGGGTGGATAACCTGTGCGGCATCTTTGATAAAGGTGTTTTTATTGATCTCCCCAACATGAACAAAAACATTCACCTTGTCTTCGATGGACGCAAACACGCCACTATTGATTACCGATTTCACCTTGATTGCTTGAAGGCTTTCGAGAGGATATTCCTTCGAAATTTTTTCTTGCCAATCTCCCTCAATTAGAGAAATCGCATCCTCCAGAGAAAGATCTGTTTCCGCAAAGATTCTGGCGTAAACGTCATCGGCTTCGCTATTCTGTTCCAGTCCCAACAGGTCTCTGGCCAAAGAAAGCAAAGACATTTTTTGTTTATGGTGGTCGATGACCACCTTTTTCTTGTCGGCCGGTAAAGACATCTGGAAAGTTGCACAGCTTCCGGTTTCCGCGGGCAACTTTGGATTATACGAATACCCGCTTTCCGGAATTTCCTTATATGGCAAACAATAAGCCAAAATCATCCGCGTCCTGTTTAGTAGCTTGAAATTTATGTCGCGGAAATTGCTGTCTTTCTTACGGGAATTTAATAGCTGAAGAATTTTTGTTCTTTCTTCGTCAAGTTCTTCCAGAACCACCTGATTTACATAATATTCTTTACACCAGGCTTCCCGTCTTTCTTTCAGGGACAGTTTTCCGGACTGATCTTGTTTTTTGGGTGGATTTAACCATAGACTATAAAGTTTCAAGATAAACTCTATATCGTCCTGACAATTCTTCCATAAAATTTGATGTGCTCTTAGTGCCTTTTGGCTTTCTTTCCGGTCCCACTCGCTATTTGATAACAGCAAGTATTTATGTCCGCCATTTTTTATGACGGGCAATATGGTGGCCACTTCAATGGCACAGCCAAATCTGTCGGACAAGATGATTAGGTCTGTCAGAGTCGCCGTATAGGCAAACTCATTTAGCATTGACCCGTATTCCGTGAGCATCTCATCTTTATCAATAGCTCCACTGGCATGCAAAGACTTAAACGATCTTGATAGCTCGGCCTCTTTGGGGTTTTCGATCCAACCATCCGCCAAATCATCGACGCCCAGTTTTTTGAGACGCAAGATAATTTCTTCCATGGACGATCTTTGAATCGCCGGGATTGGAAACGGAACCATTTTATTGAACTGCTCTTCGGAATAAAGGCAATACACTTCCCCCGGTGCGGTTCTGCCCGAACGGCCCCATCGCTGCTTGGCATTCGCCTGACTGATAAGGGTTAGACTCACCCGGGTTTCCAAAGTATCCGCTTTCCAGTTTGCCTGGTTTTCCACTCCGGTCTCGATAACATAAACCACTCCGGGAACGGTTACCGAGGCTTCGGCCACATTGGTACTGACAATCACGCGGATTATTCCTGATGCCGGTTTCTCAAGAGCCTTATCCCTTTTGTCTTTAGGGAGGTCACTATATAAAGGATAGACCTCGACCACTTCTTTCAATTTTGGATTTTCGGCTATAGCCTTTATTAGGCTTGCAACCGCCTCTTCGATGGGTTTGACCCCATGCAGAAAGGCCAGCGTATTGGCTTTGACCTTTTCCCTGTCTATCACGACATCCGAAATTTTTCTTCCGGCCACCTGTTCTTCCAAAAGCCACACGACTTTTTTAACGAGCGCCGGTACCAATAATCCTCTTAATCCGGCCGGATTCTCATACGGTAATTTTTCTTCTTCGGATGCAAAATTAATTTGGTAGTCAAACTTTCTTTTGGCTTCAAATTCAATAATTTTGGCGGTGTCCGTGCCGAAATAATTCAAGAATAATTCTTTATTGATCGTGGCACTGACAACCAGCAGTTTTAAATGAGGGTATAGAGGTAGCTGATCTTTGAGAAGACGCAAGATAATATCGATGTTTTCCGATCTTTCGTGCGCTTCGTCAATCATCACCACACTTAGGTCGGCCAACTGTCCATTCAAGATCATGTTAATCAGACTACCGTCTGTAGCGAGAAATGCCGCATTAAACCGGTCTGTATTCCGGTCTTTGCTATACCGGTAGCCGATATCAAATCCTTTACCCACAGACGACCCTAATAAAGTTCCCATGTATTTGGAAATTTCGGTGGTCGCCACAATCCGCGGTTGGGTGATCAAGATTTGACCGTTACGGATAAAAAAATCACTCGGCACATCTTTGGGAGGGTAAATTAGCCAATAGGGTAGAGCCGTTGATTTTCCGGAACCGGTTTCACCAATAATAATCGCCACTTGATGGTTCTTGTGTTTTAACCATTGGTAAATCTCCACGATTTTACCGGGAGTGGCACCAAATTTTGTCTCATCAAAAGCCGAAGGAATATCCCTGTCAACATGATGTCTGTCGGGATGATAAACCTTTCCCAGCTCCCCCGGTTTCACGTCCTTCAAGTCGGTTCCGGGGAGAGTTATTACCGAAAAATAAGCTGCCCCCATCGTCATTTTCTCCAAAAGCAGGTCTTTTCGGCACACTTCGCAATACTCGGGCCTTGATTGGCCGTATTCTTTGATCTTTTCGTACATCATTCCGGAGTACCGGACCTCTCGTTTCGGATCGGGTTTGCCGGTCGCGGGATCTATACCATTACAACGTTTGCATTTCACTTCCCATTCTTTGGCCATAAAACCTCCGTTTAATTTGTCAAAGTACCTATCTCCGATTAAGGATGGCCTGATTCTACCTCCCAAGCTCCGAAATATAAATGGTAGAATCTTTCAAATCGCACTTTAAGGAGGTTTCTTTGAGCCAGTGTTGTGGAAAGATCCCCGACGAAGAGGATGTCGATCACATTAGTCAATCAATCTTTGACGATCTTACCGACGATATAAAAGATTTTCCTGTTCCGGAAGACTTTGGCTGTGACCAATTGCACTGTCACTATGATCCGGCAACCGGACACAATCATTACACCGCTTCGGATTCGAGCACCGGATCCAGATATTCTTGGGATACGGATAGTAAGGGAAATTATATCGAAGGTACCGCCCACGCAACATGGATAGGAGAAGACGGGAATAAAGAGCATTAATATCGACAGCCGACCTCTTAAGGTCGGCTGATTTATAATCAGACTATGAATTCGGATGAAGCGGTACTAAATAATTATTTCGATACACTGGGTATCAACAAAGCAGCCATCACGGCAAAACAGGCAGAGTTGGTTTTCAAATGCTTGGTTGATGATCTACTGAATAATAAAATCTCCGACACACAATTCGGAGACATTGCCGGTGATTTGCTTTACGCTCACAAAATAACCAATCGTCTGGAAAAAGAACTTCCCGAGTTAGCGGGGTTACTTACTTTTGCCTCCGAAATATCTTGGGATAAGGAAAATTACCCCACGAGATATAAGAACACCATGAAAAAGATTTTAATTTATGCGCACAAAAAAACCGAGAGTAATTAATACTCTCGGTCTGTGTTTAGGTTAGGCCCAAGTTTTGCCATTCTCGTAATAATCCCCGAAATAGTATTGGGGGATCAATTCCAGCTGAGGTGGCAGTTTTTCTCTTTTTATGAGTTCTTCCGTCAAAGCCCGGTAAAAACCCATCACCACCGGTTGGAATCCCGTTTGGTAAAAGGCAATCCGGAAGATACCTTCCCGATGAATAACCGGGAATATTTCCTTGGCTTTCCGGTAGGCTGTCTCATCGGTCTCGGCAGCCGTTTTTCCGGTTGAAATTTCTTGATTCCGGTAAAAATAGAATTTGATTAAATCATCCAGCTCGTGATGTCTGCCACTCATCATCCCCACATTGAGTAGCGGATACACACTCAGAGCTTTAATCGCGTTATCTTTTCTGGGTTTCAAGCAATGAATCGGAAATGGTCTGGCTTTCGATCCATCGCCATAAACTACCGGCAGGTACATAGGTTTACCGGATTTGTAAACAAATTCATGCAGTATCTCGGTGATCACATTGTGGGCAATATCGCTGACGTTCACCGCCGCCGGTATGCCTTTTTCTACTTGGGCAATCACGGCTTTTATTTGATTTCGAAGGGCAATAAATGCATTGGCGTTATTTGAAGTGGTGATTTGATCATTCATCGGAAGGGATAAGAATTTTTGATGTAGATCACCCGCCACCAAGTCGCCAGCCTCTTCCTCGTCGGAAATAAATTCCGGTAGTTCCAACACATGGCAACCACTCTTTATGGCCCTTCGGTAAAAACCGGTCTTGTCCCGAACTTCTTTTTGTTCACCAATTCCTGCACGCTTTGTCAAACTCTCAAACGCTTCGATCTGTTTTTCCAAAAGGTGTGCCGGACAAAAATTCGCCAACAAACGGGCAGAGAGGCATTCTTCCGGATATTGTTTTTGGATCCTAAGCAAAAGATCCAAATAATCGGTTCCCAAGCTTACGGATTCGATAGTCTCCGAGATGCTAATTTGGTTACCCAAGTACTCAATCCGGTCGCACAGGATTTGATACCGGCGCTGTTCCGCCTCTTCATCGACCTTCTTTTTCAGACGCTGTTCGATCTTCAACGCCCTGTTCATCAAAGTTCTTAAATCTAGTCTTTCCATTACACAGGCTTCGTCGGGAATTGCCACAAGCCAGATGGTTGTCTTCATCATTGGCGGGTTCTCCTTCCGGTCTCCAGTCGATGGATGGCTTCTTTGTTTAGACTGGCCATACTCTCCGGAGCGATCATGAGATAAACTCCTTCACCGTCCAGCTGTTCTTGAATTTTTTCTTTGACGCTTTGGGGTACATCTTCATAGTCCCGGGGGATCAAATAAAAAATCATCGTTGTCTGATCTTTCCGGTACTTGGCGATCAATTTTTTTAGACCATCCAAATCCTTCAAAAAATATTTTTGTACTTCACTGTCGGATCTGGCTCTTACCATGACCACCATTTGCATTCCTGAAGACAATAGATGGTTCTCATTTATCCACGGAATGATCAATTCGGTATCGGACCGGTAAATCTTCGCAAAAAATACCGGATCAAACTCGATTGATAGGGGAGACTCGTAGTCTTCGGACTCAATAATTTTTCCGTTATCGGTCAGCTCAACTCGCAGCAATTTTCGGTCCAGAGCACCGCCCAAGATGGCGGTACTCGATACCATTAGATCGTTTAAAAATAAGTGTCTATCTTCAGGTTCGGACATCGATTGGAGGGTTCTTTCCGGATGCCCGGTTCCCAGAATTATCGATTCCGCTTCCGGCAAACTCCAAACTCCCCCCATCATCAGGAAACATACTCTTTCCGGAGAAATCAATCCGTCAACGGCCATCTTCATTATTTTGTTCTTGGCTTTTTCGGAAAAACCGGCTAAACCCAGATAAAGCAGCCGGGCTTCCAGTGGTGTGATATGTCCTTCAAAAACATATTTTAGTTTCACCCCCATATCGATAGCCAGATCGCAGATATAAGCCGGGACCCTTCCCCCCTCAACGTTTTTCGAAAAAACGATTTCCATGGTTCCGCCACACTTATAAGCTTCGGATAGCAAAAAACCCAGAGCTACCCTTGCCCCGCTATTTTCCACATATTGTGGGGGATTGGCGATCAAACAAACATCCACTTCCAAATAATTTCCCCTCCGGTTATGCCGGACTACCAACAGTGAAAAGACAATATCTCTGGAACACCACCGGTAAGGACGGAAATCATAATTCTTTGGTAATTTGTTTCTCTTTCGGAAATTATCGCCGTATTCTTTTACATGCTTCTTAAATATCTCGAGTCCATCCAAAACTTCCTCGGAAGTTGGCATCTTCACTCCTCACTCATCGAATTTTTTGTGTTTCTGTATTAAGAGTGCTGGGGTCGGTATGGATTAGAACCACACTGACATTTTCCGCTCCAACACGTAAAATTTCTGCTCCTATTTTTGCGTTATCCGGTGTGTACCTACTGGATGTAGGATCACACATTAATCGAGCATTGTATTCCACCCATTCCACCGATCCCTGTCTTCCGTGATTGGTCATAGCCAGCGAAGACAGACCTGATTTTTCGGTAAATTTGGATTCCACGATTACAAGCCTTCCGGCACGATCCCGATAAACACTATCAAATCCATTTTTTGGAGGATCAAAGAATTCCGGAGTCAAATTCAATCTTTCTGTAGCGACCTCGGCCGCCACACGTTCACCGATATCTCCCTGAAAAGTATTTCCTTGAACAATAGAGGATTTAATTGCCTCACAATCATCTTCCCCGGGAATTTTTCCACAACATTGAGACATCCAATTCTCCTTCTCTAACCTAAATTTTCAAAGTACGCAATCACTTTCTGGACAGGATTTTATCACGCACAAGTCCCGGTGATAGAATACGTTTATGGAAAAAGATCTTCTATCCTTGGCACAAGATATTTATGGTCTCTCAAAAAAAGCGGGGCTCTTAACCGCCGAAAGTTTTTCGGAAGTATTTCCGGATCAAAAAATCAAAAAACTAGACCAAGATATTAATCGAGACAAAAACATATTTTTGGAAAACAACCGTGATATTAATGATTCGGAAAGTCTTTGGGAGTTAGGGGTTCAATACAAGATTCGTGAGAATCTTCTTCAGATCATGATGGATTTTCTTCAAGAGAAAGGTAAGGCTTTTATGGTAAATTGGGACCAGCCGGTGGAGGACATTGTTTATAATTTCAAAACGGTTAATACAGGTTTACCAATCTCCGATTTGGGAGAAAAACAGGTCGATGGACAGTGGTACCAGGGTGTGGAGATAGAGGGAAAGCCGTACTGGTATCCGGCTAGTCCGGAAGGATACGTGCCGGAAGTGCTTGGCGAAATTGGTAAACATCTTCAGAAGTTGTCTCTCGTGATTGTCTGCCTTAAAGCCGGTGATGAAAATCAATATACGGTTATTGGAGAAGAATTGCTTCCGGAATTTGAAAAATTTGATTTTTCCACCGTTTAAATAGTTTTCCGTTATAGTGAAGAGTAGTGAAACAAATCCTGCCCGTAATGTTTCTTTGGTTGTTGTTCTTTGCTTTCCCCAAAACTATTTTCGCCACCATTTCTTTTACAATTGATAATCCGGTCAAGGAGGGGGACTATTTTATCGTTGATGCCAGTATTTCCGGCATATCTTCAGCGTCCGCTTACGTCTTTGGCATGTTTACGAACAAGGAAAATCCGGATTACTTCGGTTTCACTTGGGGCCAAAAAGAAGACTGGGTTGAATACCAAACAACAAACAAAGATTTTATTACCACGAATCTTCCGATTCTTCTCCGGGATACGGTTCAAAAAATTTGGATCAAGCCAAATTTTTCCAACTCCGGCTATAAAGGTCCGGGAGAATACTTTCTCAAGTTAAAGCGTTTTACCGGCGCCAGTGATAGTTCCGCCGGAGAGTCCAATACCCTGACGGTCACTTTATTGGAATCGACTCCGACTCCTACACCAACTGCCACCGCCATCCCAACCCCGGAACCGTCGATTACTCTAAATCCCACCAAAACCCCGACTCCCACGCCGGTAAAAACTTCCACCCCAACCCAAGCTCCCACACCCACCGCGACTTTAATAGTAACCAAGAAAATAACTCCCACTGTTTCAATCTACGAAACACCAACACAGGCAATTTCTTCAGCGTCTTCTTTTGCCGTCTTGGGAAGCTCCACCACTTCATCTTCGTTGTCTACGGCAACACCGGATACCTTAGTCCCGGAAACTTCCTCCAACAATTCAATTCTCAAATATACCTTTATATTCGGCGTCATCATTTCCGCCGTCTCCGGAGGATTCCTGTATTTTAGACACCGGAACAGCTAAAATATCTTCTATGAAGAATAAATTACTAAGATACGCCCCGGCAATATTGTGGATGATCTTGGTATTTCAGTTTTCTTCAAAAACGGATCTTCCCATAACCGGCAGTCTCACCGGAGATTTCCTATCAAAGAAAATGGCTCACGTCTTTGAATACACTGTTCTGATGTTTTTGATGTATCGGGCGGTAGGTATAAAAAGTACCGGCAGAGCCTTTCTTTACTGTCTCATTTTTGCTTTTACGGACGAAATTCATCAATTATTTATCCCCAATCGGAGTGGCCAGCTTCGTGATGTGGGTATAGATTCCCTCGGCCTGTTTATCTCGATATTTTTTATTATTAAGTTCAAGCTATGGAACAGCGCGTTGTTACTTCATCCGCCAAAGAAACTCAAGAAATAGCCGCCAAAATTATCTCCGGCTTAAAAAAGGGGACAACCATCTGTCTGTATGGAGATTTGGCCGCGGGGAAAACCACCTTTACTCAAGGTTTGGCTTCGTTTCTGGGGATATCCCGTTTGGTTTCTCCTACATTTATTATTATGCGTGAGTATCCGGTTGCTACCCATCAAGTGATAAAAACTCTGTACCACTTGGATTTGTACCGGCTGGATTCGGTGGAGGACATCAAGGCTTTTGACGTCGAAGAAATTTGGTCCGATCCGGCAAACCTTTTGGTCATCGAATGGCCGGAAAAGTTTTCCGGCATTCTCCCACAGCAAAGAATTGATATCTTTTTCAAGATTATTGGTGAAAACGAGCGCGAAATCAAGATTATCACTCGTTAGCAGTTACTCATTATTTTGAGTTTTCGATTTTTTGAGTTTTTTTAATATAATCACCATATGACCCTTTATCTAGACTCCACCGACAATACCCAAGTAATTATCCGATTGGACCAGAAAGAGTATGTTAACCGGGTAGATTCACCTAGAAATCAAGACGTCTTTGGATTTCTCCTTTCTTGTCTCGAAAAGGAAGGCTACCGGCAAGAAGATATCACCGAAATTGAGGTCAATCCGGGACCGGGTTCTTTTACCGGCACCAGAATCGGCGTCACCATAGCCAACGCTCTGGGTTATGCGTTGTCGGTACCGGTTAATGGTCAAAAAAAATCAATTGAACCGGTCTATTCCGCCCCTCCGTCAATTACCCAAAGATAGAAGCTTGACAACGTTCGTTCTAGGGGTACAATACGTCTTATAAGGCATTTAAACAAGCCAAAATGAAGCTGGTCATAAGACCGGCTTGTTAGGTTTCATACAAAAAAACAAATGAAGCATCAAAAAGTAAGAAAAATAATCTCCCTTATTTCTTCTTTTAGTCTTGTGTTTCAATCAATTTTCCCCCTTGCTTTTGTGGCCCCTGTTTATGCTGAAGAGGCTACCGAGTCCGCTATTGTCGAAGTTACTCCTACCCCCGAACCAACAGTTGAAATCACTCCTGAGATTACTCCTGAACCCACAGCAGAACCCACCCCGGAAATAACACCCGAAGTAACAGTAACACCGGAACCAACAGTTGAAGTCACTCCCACCCCTACCGACGTCATAATTCCGGAAGCCACCTCTTCACCAACTATTGAAGTCACACCTACGATTGAAATTACACCCGAAGCCACACCAATCTCCGAACCGACTCCGGAAGAAGTCCAAAACAACTCTCCTCCGGCTGAACAAACATCAACTTCTCCCGAACCGTCTACAACTCCTGATACTACGACAACTCCACTTCCCGAATCCGTTTCTATTGCCTCCCAACTCGAACAAGCTCTCATTTCCACACCAATTCTCACGACCGATAAACCGGATTATTTCCCCACCGATATTGCTTACATTTCCGGCACCGGTTTTCTTCCCAACACTAGCTATATTCTTCACATTACCTCTTCCGATATGCCCTTTGTATCGTACAAAATTGAGGTAACTACCGACGAAAACGGCACTCTTTCTTATGCCTACCAGCTTGACGGGAACTATAGACCAAACTACAAAATCGACGCCTTGGATGCCACTGAAGCTATCGTCGCCTCCATGTCTTTCACAGACGCAGTTAGCATTACTTGGCCAACTTCATGGAACAACTACTTAGTTAATGGTCAACCCATATACGATGACGAGAAGAACGGTGGACACGAAGACCCGTCGAACGGAGGCACCTCGGTTTCTCCCTCTTCAATAGATATTGCGTCCGGCGCAGACTTTTCGGGCTCGGATCCCGGAACTCAACCTTCAGTCCAATATTTGACTAGCGATTCTACGCATCTCTTTTACAGGATGAGATTAGAGGGCGAACCATTCGCTTCCGGAGAATCCTCGAGACACTGGGACATTCTATTAGATACAGATCATGATGGCTACAAAGAATATGTCGTCGATCTTGATCACAATGGAGACGTCTTTGGTGTTTATTTTAATGATTTGGATACCAATACTTATGATCCGGATACCGATTCAATCTGGATAATAAATGATGCAGAAACATCAGGATATGTTCGACAGGTTTTGGAAACATATGGTACTGCTTCTCCCGCAGATAACCAATATTATCTCGATTTTGCCATTCCAAAAAGTGTTTTTGGAAGTTCAATCGATGCTGCTATCTCAGCCAACCTTTTCTACAGCACTTCAGCCTCAAACACCGATCCCTTACAGAAAGACTGGATGGGTTTCTCCGGCTTTATTTTTGGAATTGTTAAGCAAGTTTCGACCGATGGCACAAATTTTGAT
>Ga0172379_10010336_pt1 | contig 11311 bp, 7 predicted proteins | sample GrowelOW334metaG_FD_119756 | JGI IMG/M metagenome (GOLD analysis project Ga0172379, IMG submission 119756) | Groundwater microbial communities from an aquifer near a municipal landfill in Southern Ontario, Canada - Groundwater well OW334 metaG | ecosystem: Environmental > Aquatic > Deep... | reverse complement strand
AGAGAATCGAACATGCCGCGCAAATGCTTGAAATCCACTTTCAAGAGCGTCGCGATGCCGCTTCCCTGCCGGGCTTTGCAGAATGCGATTTCGTTTTGAAGGTTCATGATTTCAAGGGCCAGTTCATCGGCGCGACCCTGATGGCCCTTCATCCGAGATTTCAATTCTTCTGGACTCAGCGATCCGGACTCGAAAGCCTCATAATATTTCGTAAGAAGCGCCTCTACGCGCTGTTTCTCCTTTTTCAATCCTTCGATCTGCCGTGTTCGTTCCTTGACGGCCTGTTCGATTTCCTCGGCCTCGTTTGTAATCCGCTCCATGATATTCGTCTCGGAAAGAATACGTTCGAACAGCCGGTTCACGATCAGGTCGTCGAACCAATCGCGTTTCAGGTTCACGTTGTCGCGCTTCTCATTGTAGCGGTTTTGCTTTGAACACAGGTATCGGGTATAAACGTAGGATTTGCCGCCGACGCGGCGCTCCGCTGTCTGACCGAAGTAAGGGTTGCCGCAGACGCTACACTTCAGAAGCCCGCTCAGAAGGTACTGAGAATTTTTCGCAAGCGCCTCGGAAATGTTGTTGCTTCGCAGCTTCAATTGGACCCGATCAAAGACATCGCGCGGAACAATCGGCTCGATAATATTATCGCAGCGAATCCATTTGTCTTCCGGCTTGTGTTTGAAAGCGCCTCCGTTTCGGATGGCGCCGCGCTTCACCTCTTTGTTGTACACCACGTTGCCGATGTAAGCCTCGTTGCGCAGCATCCGGGAAAATGCCGAGGAGCGCCATTTGTTTCCGCGAATGGTCAGAAGGCCTTGATCGTTGAGCCACCGGCAGATTGTTTTGTAGCCGTATCCATCGGCGTACATCTCGAATATTTTCCGCGCGATCGGCGCGGTATCCGGGTCAGGCTCCCAGCGAACATGCCGTTTGCCGTTATCGACAACTTCGAGGCGGCGAAGCCCGAACGGCGGCGGGCCGCCCGTTGAGTATCCGTTCCGCGCGAGCAGCCCCTTGCTGCGTTCCACATCTTTTACATATTCAAGACGCGAGAATTCGGCGACAGCGCGAAGGATTTGAATCACCATTGCGCCGACCGGGTCTTCATCGTTGAACGGTTCCTTGTGATAGAAAATGGTAATCCCGCGCTCTCGCATCTTTTCCGTAGCGATGTAGGATTCCATAGTATTGCGGCCGAAGCGTGATATAGACCACGTGAGCACCAGATCGAACGGCGGCGGCTTCTGCTGTGAATCTTTCAGCATACGCATGAATTCGGGGCGGTTGCTCGCACCGCCGGAAACACCGGCATCATTGTAAACCTCGAACACGGGTTTGCCACGCCTCGCTGCTTCATGCTTGAGTGTTTCGATCTGAGACTCGATGGACATCCCTTCTTCAGCCTGCTTCTGCGTGCTGACGCGCACATAGATGGCGCACGGTTTCTGCTGTAAGCTTTCGCTTTCTTCTTTTTTCATGATAAGGACTCCTTTCAGGTCTGACATGTTACCTCTTAACCGGACGGGTGTTAAGCCGATTTTCGCTCTTTTTCGTTCGTATCGCCCTCCTTTCCATCGGTAAGGTTTTCGGCTGCGGATACCACGTATTGCCCGCCGAAGAACTTTCCCAAAACTTCACGGATGAAATCAAAATGTTGCCGTTCCATGTCCTGCCGCTCCTTGTGGCGTAGTGAAGATAATCGGAGCATAAGATTTCGCAAACTTGATTGAGTGTTTCCCGGCATGTTCCGGGAAATGTCGATAATGTCCGCTCTTAATGGAAAAACGAATAAATCCGATGCCTTCCATTACTATACGGAAAGCAGGGAGCCTGTTTTTCGGAGGTTTTGAATAAAATATTCCGGCGTTTTTGTCACACCCTTCAAGTAAAATGAGGAGAACCTATATAATGCCATGGGAGGCATTGACGAATGGACAGAGAACCGGACGGCATTCTTGTGGTCGAGCCACTACAGAAGGGCTCGAAGTATCAATCCATAGAGCTTCAGGTTTTCAACTATGAAACAACTGTTGACGACGAGAACGGCGTCCCGCGGACGTTCCAATTCCGCCTCCTGACGCCGCACAAAGTGGATGGGAAGCACTTTTTCAAGAAAAACCTGATATACCGCATGGAAAAGATGGCCGGAAAGGGGCCGAAAGAGTTACAGTCGTTCTATTCTTGGACGCTTTCCATGATAGATGTCTTCAAACACTGCCAGGCGGGAATATTCCGGAGGGATAAAAAATTCGATATTCGAACGATAAATGAGAAAGACCCGTTTAAGGATTTGATGAAATTGGTCGAAAAAGAAGACCCCGATGCCATGGACCTGCTGGAGAGACTGGGAAAGACCGATTTGGGAATAAAAACACTGATGGATTATGCGCTCTTCAAAAACGACATTCTCGTTACATCCTTATGGGATCAAGGCTATCGCACGTTCCGTGACATCGTTCTTGGGAATTTTGAAGAGGCCAAACAATATTTCGAGTCATTGAAGTCCGATTTGCTGGACACCGCGCGTGAGTTTTTTGAGACGTCGGATGAAGTCACGGAAGCCAAAAGAGCCGAGCTGCTTGCTCTTGTGGACAAAGCGAAAAGGGAAAATCCAAAGGAAATGCGCGGGGTCACCTTCGACGCGCTGAGGCGGATAACGGTCGATACCTATTTTTTGGAAACGGAGCGGACCCAAGAGACATCCCCGCTTGGAGAAAAAGCGTATGAATTGATAACGGACGGCGTGCGTGGCGTTGACCTGTCAGGACCGCCGGAGGAAGTGGAAAAAGCGCTGGCGGAAAAGTTCAATCAAGTGGAATTCAACAAGATTCTCTGCGAAATGATGAAGTGGTTCGAAGAAAAGCGCGGAGTTGCCCCCATTCAGATAGACACCATTGAAAAGGTGAGAGAAACGCTGAGAAAATTCGATGAACTGGACCCCGACGCCGAGAGCGTCCCGGTGTACTATGAATATCTGGCATGCTTTCAGGTCTTGTTTGCGAAATACATCATTGATAAATACAAAATGCTCGCATGGATTGCGGAAGGCTTCCTGAATCGAATGTATTACATGGACCGTCTGTACAGAGAGGCGGAGAGAGAATATCTGAAGGTTCTTGAATCGGGGTACAGGCAGGTTTATGAGGACATCAAGCACATCATGACGCGCGAGGAAAAACGAGCGTACAAGCTGGCGCATTTCCCTCAACCTTATTTCGATGGCAGGATCGCTATCGAGGAACCGCGTATAATCGAATTCGCCCACATGGAACATAAACACACGAAAGACCACTGGATTCTCAGTCTTGTTTTCGGCATCGAAAAATTCGGCGAATATGAAAAGATCGGTGAAACGCTCGATAACAGATGGAAAAGCTACTTGCGGGTTTATCCGACGTGGGCGGAACTCGTCCGTGGGAGTGAGAGGGATAAAAAAAGAGAGAAAAAGAACCGTAAGATGACCATTTCATCGTCCACCATTCTGCGCCGAAAGGATGAGTCCGGAAATGACATCTTCTTGGAAGATGTTCTCAAAGGGCCGTCGCGATTTGAACCGGACAGAATAATCAGCAGGCTGTTGAGGGAACCCCAGAATCCGGAGCTTCACAGATGGGTTGCCGACTATTGCACGCCCGCGCAGAAGAAAACGATAGAAAACATGTTTTTTAAGGGATATTTTCTGGACATCGAAAGGGCGGCTGCGCTTCTTGGCTTGGACGAGAAAACCGTTTACGATCACGTAAAAGAGGGGCGTGACAGAATTGTCGCCGGACTCATCCGGGATGCCCTGTTTCCTGAAAGCAAGTTCCCCAAGAAACTGCCGAGATTGGATTTGAAATGAAACGTCCGTTTTGCTTTTCCCAAGAGTTCCGCTGAATCTGACGGAAACGTCGGGGACAAAGAGGTAGACTGCGCCGCTGTAACAAAGCATGAGTGAGAATAGGGGTGGATTTTCTGAAGGTTTTCCTGCGATTTCATAGTAATCATGGGTGTGATTTTACTATGCAATGATATAATGGTATACTCTTTCAAGGCTAAACTGACCTTGATTGGTCTAAAGGTGGAGAATTAAATGGTTACAATCAAGGATGTGAATTTTATATGATACGTATGTTTGGTCGTATAGAAAGTACGGATGACGGGTTTTCTCAATTGATAACGCTTCACAACCTCATCCCTTCATGCCCTGACAAAGTTTGTGAAATCGATTTAACCGCTGTGAGTTGGTTTGATGCAAACATGTGCGCATCACTTGGTGCCATTCTTTATCCGTTTCCTAAAGATGGTTGGAAAATTAAAATTCTGGGCATGAAACCAGCAATAGAGGGTATTTTACAGAGAAATGGCTTTTTAAAGAATTTTGGATTTAACCGGCCCAAAATATCTGACCTTAACAGGACTACTATTGAATACCAGAAATTTGACCGAACTGATTCATCAGCTTTCACTCAGTATGTTGAACGTCATTTTGTAGGGAAAGGCATTCCTCAAATGACCAAAGCGCTCAAAAAGGAATTCAGGAAAAGCATTTCGGAAATATTTGGTAATTCAATAGAACATTCACAAACAGAACATGGTATTTTTGCTTGTGGACAGTTTTATCCCAGATATAACAGACTGGATTTTTCAATCGCAGACCTCGGTGTCGGCATTATGAATAATGTCAATAAAAAAACAGGCCAGAGTCTTAATGCAACACAATCCATTGAATGGGCAATGTCAGGTTCAAATACAACAAAGAGCGACATATCGGGTGGCTTCGGATTGAAGCTGATAAAGGATTTCATAATGCATAATGGCGGAAAAATTCAAATTGTATCAAACAATGGTTTCTATCAATATCATAAAGATTCGGTTAGGACAAAATTATTCAAAGAACCTTTCCCCGGAACTGTTGTGAACATAGAGATAAATACTGCGGATAAAAACAAATATTGCTTGACATCAGAGGTGGTTGACCCTAATAAAGTATTCTGATGTTTTGGAAAGGACGAACGAACATGGCAAATGGAGAAGTAATAATTAAAATGACAGATGTAATCGGGAGAAGTTTATGCATGTCTTCCGATGATGGAGAGAAGGTTTACAAAGAGATTGTAAAAACCCTTCATGATGGACAAAAGGTTGCGCTTTCTTTTGAAGGCGCAGAAGTTATCTCTGCATTTCTCAATGTGGCTGTCGGCCAACTCTACAATGGACAATTCGCAGAAGATTTTATCAGTTCTAATATAAGACCAATTAATGCCCCGCCAGATGATTTGCATCTCCTGAAACGAGTTGTGGAAAGGGCAAAAGTGTTTTATAAAGACCCAGAAAGAATCAAGAATGCGAATAAGGAGATACTTGGAGATGAGCGCTAACATAAACAGGATCGAGAACGCCTTATCATACAGCTTTAAAGCAGCCGACAGATTGTTTTTGGATACAAGTGTTTGGCTGCCTGTATACGGGCCTCAAGCAGATAAGGATAACAATCAAACTCGTTTTTATTCATTCGCGCATAAGACAATTATAGAAAAAGGATGCGAGATTTATCTTGATGTAACTGTATTGTCAGAATTCATTAATTGGTGTGCCCGTTGGGAATACAATCAACTACCGGATGATAGAAGACCTGATAGTTTTAAGGCCTATAGAAATACGCAAGAGTTCGAGGACGTTGCAAAGGAGATAACCATTAATGTTAGAAAAATACTAAACGTGAGCAAAAGAATTGAATCGGGGTTTCAAGATATTGATATTAATAGCGTTGTGTCAGAGTTTGAAAAAGGCAAAACAGATTTTAACGACCATATCATCGCAGAGCTATGCAAAAAAGGTGGTTATAAACTGGTTACCGATGATGGTGACTTTGGCGAAATTGGCTTGACGATAATCACCGCAAATCGCAGATTGTTGCGAAGCAATTGATATAGATGAATTGCACACAGACTGTAGCTGAAAGTTTTCTATTCTTTTCACAGTAATCACAAATTATAAGCAACTGTCGCTTTCTGTTAAGCATCGTCAACAAAAAATAACACCGGCCCGGTATTGCAGCGGCGTTGTTTTGTCCATCTGGGCGTTCTTTAGACTGCCTATTTTCCGAGCAGGGAATCCATGTAGCGCCGCGCGCCGGTCTCGCTGATCTACGGTCGTCAAGAAAAACGCCTTATTATTCCTGCGCTTTTCTGCGCTTCCCTTCTTTGCCAATCGAAAAAAGCGGATGCGTGTGTATCGCGTGTAGTCGTTCAATTCCCCAAATAAAAATTATTTTTCAAAACCTCCGAAAAACCGTGGTTCACCTTTCCGTAAGATAATAGGAGGTGAAACATGAAAAGTGCGAGTTGTCGTGAAAAACTGGCCGGTGAGATCGAGATAATATTCGTTCTGCGGCTGGCGGAAGTCCTGATGCCTCTGCGCGAGTGTTTCCTGAAAAGCGGCTCCGGGGATGTCGTTGATATTATCGAAAACACAGCCACCGGTGCCCGCAGACTTGTTGAACGCATCCTTGAGAAATACGACGTCCGCATAAGCAGCGACTGGCTGATCGAGGGTCTCTCAGACCTCGAGGAAAATCCCGATTTAGACCAAATTTAATCTCGCATTCCATTTAATGAGAGTTAACAACCACACCAAGGAGGCAGTATATGCAATTAAGACTTACCGATGTCAGTGTGAAGTTTGTGGACCAGATTGATGAAGACGGAATCGTCGCGTGGGTGTCCTGCGTAATGGGCGATGGGCTGTATCTGAACAACATCGCGGTTCGCAGGCGAAATGACGGAAGGCACGTATTGTCGTTTCCGGCAAAGAAAAACGGCGGGAACGGTCTGTTCTTTTACTTCAAACCGGTGAACCCGGAAATGTACGATGCATTCGAACGCGCCATACTGAAGACCCTCGGATTGCAACGCTCCATGATTTCAAACAACTGAATAGACTCACCCAACAACTGAATATTTAACAAATTAAGCCAACAGATTAAAACCGCGTTCGCCGGAGCGCGCCGTAACAATGCCGGTCGGTAAAACCCGGAGGCCGTCAGTATTGCCTCCGGACGTCCAGCCGAGAGCAAAGAGGCGCAGGAAAAGGGGCTTCACTATGAATATCGATCCTGAGTACAAGAATCTTATTCCTTCATTATCGACGGAGGAATATGCCGAGCTTGAAAAAAGCATCCTAACCGATGGATGAAGAAGGGAGTCAAATATCCCGTTTTGTTCAATTTAACAAAACGGGAACCCGATAAAGGCTGCAGATAAGAGAGGACCATAAGCATGCTGAAAGCCGTTGCGGCTGATTTGACTATAAAACCGGACACGGTTGAATCCCTTCTGTACGGAAATAATCCGATGCAGGGCGTCGTTGGTATTGACATCGAGAGTGACGGGGGTGTTACGTTGTTCCGGCGCGGTCCTGACGGCGTGCGACGGATGGAGGCGCGCCACCGTTATTTATTCCTGCTCTCGGACGATTGTTATCTGGATGACTTTGACGGTGTTAGTGACATCGAATGTCTTTCCGGTGAAGGACATTTCCGTTACGCCTGCTATTACCAGTCTCGAAGCGCAATGTGGCGATACCTGAAAAGGGCGATCAGAAACTACGGGCGTAAACTGTGCGCCGAGTACACATCGGCTGATCTGTGGCGAATTCCGGACATCCTTTTCATACCCGATTCCGAGATTCAGTTTCTGATGTCGTCGGGCATCGGCCAGTTCCGTGGCATGGAATTCGCCGATCTTCGCAGAATGCAGATAGCGATCCATGCCGAAACGCCGTGCGAGCCGGAACATACCACGCCTGCGGATGAGAGAATCCGTCTGCGACAGATCGCGCTCATGGACAGCGCCGGGTGGAGTCATGTTATCGATTCTCAGGACATGCCGGAGAAAGAAATGCTGCGGCATCTTATGGCTCTGATCGGCGAGCGCGATCCGGATGTGATTGAAGGGCATAATCTTTTCGGAATGATATTTCCCATTCTGAACATGAAGTGCGTCCGGCACGGAGCGCCTTTTCGGGCGGGCCGTGAAAAGAGAACAGTTGAAAATCATTCGACCTCGCGGATGAAAGACGACGGGACCGTCCCGTTCACGAATTACATCGTGCCCGGGCGGCATGTCGTCGACACAATGTTTCTGGCGGAAAAATCCGCGCGGGAATGCCTGTCTGAAATTAATCCTAAAGATGTATCTGTCGTAGCCGCTGCTGTCTGTAGAAATACCGACGGCACAAATAGCGATGATGTTCTGGCGCGTGCCCTTGCGACATCTCGCATTTCAGAAACTCTTTTGCCAGCCGAGTTCTTTCAGGCGCAGATGATTCCTATCCCGCTCGGCAAGCTTTGTATGGCGGGTACGGCAAAAAAGATCGATTATCTCATGATTCGCGCCTACCTGAGCGCGGGTCGCACGATTCCGAACCCGCCGAAACCGGAAACATTCGAGGGCGGGCTGTGTGAACAATTCATCGCGGGGCGGTGCGAAAACGTCGTGAAGATCGACGTGGAATCGCAGTATCCGTCGATCATGATAGGTGAAGGCATAAAACCGGAATCCGATTCACTCGACGTGTTCCTGCTAATACTGAAAAAGCTCACGTGGCTCAGGCTGGAAGCAAAAATGAAGCGGGACTCGACTTCCGGCCCCCAGCGCGACCGCCATAACCATATGCAGAAAGCGCTCAAGCTTCTCATCAATTCGTTCTATGGCTACCTCGGTTATCGCAATGCGCATTTCGCGGACTTCGCCGCCGCCGCGCGGGTGACGGCACTTGGGCGCGCCGTGATGAAAAAGATGATCGAGACCCTTGAGGGATTGGGCTGCAACCTGATCCAGTGCGACACCGACGGCGCATTCTTCACGCCGCCGTTTGATCCGGAAGCGGATCGTGAGCGTTTTACGGGTATCGTCGAGGCCGTTGAAAAATCGTTGCCGCAATATCTGGACATCGCCGTCGAGGGCGTCTGGCCCGCCATGCTGAGCCTGAAAAAGAAGAATTACGCGCTTCTCGCAAAAGACAGCTCGGTCTCGATCACCGGCGGCATACTGAAATCGGGGGCGGATGAGCGGTTTGTGCGCAAGGCGCTCGCCACCGTGGCGGAATGCATCCTGAAAAATGATCTCGCGCAACTGCACGCGCATCTTTGCGTTTTGAGAAAAGATGTTTCGGAGGGACAGCTTTCTCTTCCTGATATTTACTTCACTGAAACGATCCGCATGAACGGCCAAAAATACCGGGAACGTATTGCCGAGGGCGGCGGAAGGAAACCCGTCTATGAAGCAATGCTGAAATACAAGGGGGAGCGCAAGGGAGATCGCGTCTTCCTTCTTGGCGGCGATGTCCGGCATTACCACTGTGACGGCAATGAAAAAAACGGTGGTCGGCTGGCGTTTTCATTTGAATTTGATCCGGAGCGCCCGGATTACGACCGGGCGCACTATCTGAACCGCCTTTCCGGGGCGCTGAGGCGTCTCCATCCGCTTTTCACGCCTGAGCAATTCCAAGCCATCTTCGGAGACGGTCCATCCAGATCATCGACAAAAGCGCTGAAGACAATAAAGGTGTCGCCGCAGACAATCAAAAAAACGCTCAACACTGGTCTGTCGGCATACATTGAACTGTCTTCCGGCTTCAAGGGCAAGAAAGGCGTTAATAGAAAAATCTTCGTGCGTGCCGACGACGATGATGCAATTCGAGATTTCATAGAGAAAAACAGCAACAAGGATGTCTATCGCTCGACATACAAATATTACTGCGACCGGACGCCAGAAAAAGGCATCACGCGCTTCTGTCCGAAGTCCGGGGATTTCATCATCGAACTCGAATCTGAAACCGGCGATCAGCTTTCGAATGTCTCCGGCGCCCTCGTTGCGGCATGTCATTGCGCGGAAGTGATTGAAAAGGAATTGTCCCTACCCCGAAATGCCGTAACATACTTCTTCAACGGCGGCAAAAGCTTCTATCTGGTTGTCTCTCAGAATCTACTCGGTGTTCCCGACTGCGTGGAGCTCAATGTCATCTATGAAAAACTCGCGCGGCATATCCATGACCGGATGGAGCCGGAATATCAGGGCGCTGTGGACCTAACCCTCTACAACCATGACCGACCGCTTCGTTTTCCCGGCAGTGTGCATCCGCAGTACGGACTATACAACACACGGCTGACGACAGATGAATTCTTTTCATTGTCCGCAGAGCAGATCATTCGGCTGGCCGCGCTTCCGCGAATAATTTTCGCCGACAATACCGATGAAATTGACGCCTTCTCCCTGAAAGAAATTGTCCATGCGCTTACAAAAGACATTCCCCGAACGGAATATTTCGACCCCACGCGAAAGCCGCTACGGATAAACATGGAGAGGAAAAACTGGCGCGCGAAAACCACCAGCTACTTGCGCGAACGGGGCGTACCCGTGCGCATTCCCTGCGTTGAGACTTTGACCGCGTTGATACATTCCGGCGGCCACACCGGCTTCGAGGGGCGCGTAAAACTCGTGACCGAGCTTCGTGACGCCGGAAAAACCGAAGAGGAAATCATACGCGTTTTCACGGACAGCCCGCATTTTCACGAGAAATATTTCAACGACTTTGTGCTGCCGGACACGCGACCGGGAGACCGGCGAAACGGAACCGGCTACATGATACGTCCCGATATCTGGAACGACTATTCCGGCATTAGTTGTTCGAGATGCCAGGAATGGTGCGCCCCCGGCGATTGTTACCGGAACACGCAGATTGAGTGTTTCAATGAAGCTGCCTCTCCGGACCATTCTGAGTTCAGGGACAAGTCCCGCGAAGCGCTGAGGGCGGCGCTGTCCGAAATCACATCCGATTCCGATGGTGAAGGTCATGAGATTGATATGCGTATCAATCTCATCGAGGCCCCGATGGCGAGCGGTAAAACGTATCAGGCGGTATCTCTGGCTCTCGATCTTGCAAACAAGGGAAGGCGCTCATTGATTCTTGCGCCAGATCACACGGTCTGCGCCGAGGCTGTGGGCATGGCGGACGGAATGGAAAAAACCGGCGGCGGCCGCACGCTCGTCCATCTTGTCGGCAAAAACGAAAACTCGTGCGCGGACATTGCCACCATGCTCGGCCCATGCTCGTCATGCAGGTGCGGTGTAGGGGCGGTCAGAAAAAAGGCATCGGAATTCATAGAGGAACTCCTTTCATCGCTCGATGGAATTTACAGCCTTCCCCGGATGAAGGACATGCTTGCGGAAATGAACAAAAAGTCAGGCGCGCCACAAATGTGTCTGCGGACGCTCTCGATGCTCATTGCGCCACGCGCCGACATCATCATTGCCCCGTTCGTGTTTTT
>Ga0172379_10010335_pt1 | contig 11311 bp, 10 predicted proteins | sample GrowelOW334metaG_FD_119756 | JGI IMG/M metagenome (GOLD analysis project Ga0172379, IMG submission 119756) | Groundwater microbial communities from an aquifer near a municipal landfill in Southern Ontario, Canada - Groundwater well OW334 metaG | ecosystem: Environmental > Aquatic > Deep... | reverse complement strand
TTCGATTATAATCTGTAATTCACCAATAATTGTTTCCATTGCCTCTAATTATAGCAAAAACCCAGCTAACACTCGTATAATAGAATAAGGATGAAATATATTTACACGCCATCACCAATTGATGCGGCGGCTAAGGATTTAGCCAAGCTGCTAAAGAAGCACTTAGTTAAGGGTGAACGCGTTCTTTGGCTATTATCCGGCGGATCCAGCATCCCAATTGCCGTCAAAGCCAGTCGCGAACTAAAAGGCGTCGATTTGTCTAAATTGTACGTCAGCCTGACGGATGAACGTTTTGGTAAAATTGGACATATTGAAGAGAACTGGAAGCAGCTGCTGGACGAGGGCCTAGAACTGCCGGGCGCCACCACATATCGCCCATTGATTGGCCGAGACATAATGAAAACTAATGCAGCTTTTCGCAATTGGCTGAAAGAACAACTGGCAAACGCCGACTATCGAATTGGCATATTTGGACTTGGTGCCGATGGGCACACTTGTGGCATAAAACCTGGCAGCACCGCCGTTTCGTCAGCTGATCTGGCCACGTCCTTTTTAGGCGATGATTACGAGCGAATTACAATCACCTTCCCAGCTATCAAACAAATCGACGAAGCTATTATTCAGGCGTCAGGTAATGGCAAAAGAGGGATTATTTCTGATTTATTCAACAAGGATTATCCCATGAAAGAACAACCAGCTCAAATATTAAAGGTTATACCAAGCTCAACACTGTATACCGATACTAAAAAGGAGGATTTATAGAATGAAAATAGCAATCTCGGGCCTAGGCCGAATGGGCGGACAAATCGCCAAAAAACTGTCGAATGGCGGACATGAAGTCGTAGCCCACAATCGCAGTCGCGAATCAGTTGACGAAGCAATAAAATACGGCGCAATACCGGCCTATGACGAACAATCTGTCGTTAAAGCCTTTGATGGCCAACCAGTCGTTTTATGGATTATGATTCCCGCCGAAGTAATTGACGAGGCCATCGATAAGTGGCTGACAATTTTACCAGCGGGCAGCATTATTATCGACGGCGGCAACAGTGATTATCGTGGCGATAAAGCTCGCGCCGAAAAAGCCAATGCGGCCGGTTGCACCATGCTTGATATCGGCACCAGCGGTGGCGTTTGGGGTATTGTTAATGGATTCTCGATGATGGCAGGCGGTGATGAAAAATCTTATCAAACTGTTGTCCCTGTCCTCGAAACCCTATCAGTCCCTCGCGGTGGCCATCAATATTTTGGCGAAAGCGGCAGCGGACATTACGTCAAAATGGTTCATAACGCTATTGAATACGGCATGATGGAATCACTGGCCGAAGGTTATCGAATGTTAAAAGAAGGCCCATACAAAAACTTAGACCTAGCGGCAGCCGGTGATATTTGGCAAAAATCAAGCGTTGTCACTTCGTGGTTAAATGACCTGACGCGACAGGCACTACATGAAAATCCCGAGATGGACAATATCAGTGGCGTTGTTGCTGAATCTGGCGAAGCTCGCTGGACATTAGAAACCGCCGAAAGTCTGGGTATTCCAATGCCATCGATCCAAGCCTCATTTGACGTTCGCCTCGCCTCACAAAAAGGCGAAATTAATTATGCAACCAAACTTCTAGCCGCCATGCGCAACAAATTCGGTGGCCACAACATCGACGGTAAACAATAGTTATTTGCGGCTTTTTGCTGCTTTGATTAATCCCAAAAATAATGGGTGTGGGCGCATTGGGCGGGATTTGAATTCAGGATGAGCTTGGGTAGCTACAAAATATTTATTTGCTGGTGCTTCAATATATTCAACTAGCTTACCGTTTGGCGATGTGCCGCTTATTATCAAACCGCCCTTTTCAATTTCGGCTAAATATTTTTGGTTCACTTCGTATCTATGGCGATGGCGTTCAATTATGCTGGTCGATTGATACAAATCAGCAACTTTGGTGCCTTTTTTTAGTTTTGCTTTACAATCACCCAACCTTAATGTTCCGCCAGTTGATTCCTTGCCAGCTTGGCCTTCCATTATATAGACAACGTCATGGTTAGTATTCTCATCAAATTCGGTACTATTTGCATCCTTTAGACCCGCTTTTCGGGCAGCCGCAATCACCGCAACTTGCAATCCTAGACACAAACCTAAATACGGCTTGTCATTATCCAGCGCAAAGCGCGCCGCTTCAATCTTGCCTTCAATTCCGCGCTTGCCAAATCCCCCAGGTACTACCAGGGCGTCAACTTTTTCATAATCCGCATTTGTCGCAGTTTCTGAATTGATCCATTTTATGTCCAGGCCGACATGCTCTTGCCAAGCCGCAGCCTTCAAGGCTTCGACAACTGACATATATGTATCCTCGTTATCAATGTATTTTGCAACCAAGCCAACTGTAATTTTTTTATCTGATTTGGTAGTCAGGTTTTTAATAATTTTATCCCAAACCTTGAGATCCGGTTTTTTATCAAATCCGGTGAATTCGGACACAAGTTTACTCAGCCCACTTTTCGCTATTATCGATGGCACGCGATAAACAGTATCGGCATTCGGCATCAACAACACGTTTTGTTCTGGAATACCACCAAACAAACTGATTTTTTTAGCTACGCTGTCAGGCGCTGGGCTGTCCGTTCGTACCACAACAGCATTTGGCACAATACCAAATCCGCGTAAATCATTTAGGGCATTCTGGGCTGGTTTAGTCTTGAATTCTTTACTGGTTCCAATAAACGGCACATAAACAACATGTACGAATAGACAATGATCGCGCCCGTTGCGCTGCGAAAACTCGCGGATTGCTTCAATAAAACTCAATCCCTCATAGTCACCAACAGTTCCGCCTATTTCAACGATGTGAACATCACTGTCGGTCTCACTGGCAGCCTCCAAAATTGCATCCTGGATCGAGTTAGTTAAATGCGGCACCAATTGCAGGGTCTGACCGCCAAATTTTCCAGCGCGCTCATCCGCAATCAAATTAAAGAGAAGCCTACCTGACAAGGTAGCGCTCCTCTGAGTAAGTTCTATGTCCAAAAAGCGTTCATAATGACCCAGATCCAAGTCCGTCTCGGCTCCGTCACGCGTTACGAAACATTCGCCATGTTCTCTTGGATTTAAAAGTCCCGCATCCACATTCAGATACGGGTCGCATTTTTGAATTGATACTTTGGCGCCTTGGGCTTGTAATACTGCACCGATACTTGCTGCGGTGACACCTTTGCCTACCCCCGATAACACGCCTCCAGTTACAAAGATATATTTTTGTTTTTTACCCATGTCCGACTGCACCTCCATGGGATTTCATTGTAGCATGACAAAGTTTATATGCGCTATATCTAGCGCTCTATGTTGTTTTTTCTACGCTAAGATTGAAGATATATCAGAGCCTTTTGGATATAGTTTTGGTGATTCGCTTGCACTATTCCAGCTATCCTGAAGCGGCTGCAAAATTCGCCAACTCTGCAATACTTCACCGCTACTAGTGAACAAACTCTTTTGTGACGAAATAGCATCAACTATCACCTGTTCATATGCGTCAGGCAATCTGGTGTTTTCGGGATAATTAAAGTTTAGATGTTGGGTCTCGAACGTACGGCCATAGCCCGGCTTTTTAACGAACAGTTCAATTTCGATACCCTCGTTTGGTTGAATATTAAATACCAGACAGTTACTTTTAGCCCCGTCATTAGATTTAAGTTTGACTCGAATTTCGGTCTTAGCCTCCGACAAGGCCTTTCCGGAAGTTAACGTTATTGGCACCCCCAGCCAACGGTCTTGGCGCGACGACAGTTTTAATGATACGAATGTTTCGACTTTACTGTTTGGGTTACTAACTTCGTCTTTATAGCCTTCATATTGACCGCGTAATGCTTCGTTTGGATTGCTGGAATTTAGTTGATCGAGCGCCATTAGCCGCAGCTGTGGCACCTGGTCCCACTCAAATTCGCTCGGTATATCCATCAAAACCAACGCCAATAGCTGCATCAAATGTCCCTGAACAATATCACGCAACGCGCCAGTTTGTTCATAAAAATGCGCCCTGCCCTCGATATCAATTTTTTGTGCAGCAGTAATCGATATAGATTCGATAAAGTTATTATCCCAAACATCACTAAATAATGCGTTTCGGCCCCTGAAGGCAACGACATTCTGAGCCATTTCTTTCGCTAAATAATGATCAATGCGATAGATTTGCTCTTCGCGATAATGACTGGCAGTTTGTTCGATTAGCTTTTCGGCCGAATCTAGATCTACACCGAATGGTTTTTCGAACAAAATTTTTATATTCGGCGCGTTCAAACCGGCCTGGCCCAAATATTCTACCATCTGGGCAGTGACCAGTGGCGGCACCGCCATATAAATCAGCAACTGCTCGTCATCAGACAAAGAAACATAACCTTTTAGTTTTTTGTACTCGTCCGGGTTATTCAAATCCATCGCATATATTGATAATTTGCCGTCCAAAAAGTGCTGGTCGTCACAAAAAGTAAACAGCTTGCTTTGGTCTACTTCGTTTCTAGAAACTCCAATAACCGTCAATTCTTCAAAATCACCAGTTTTTAATATCTGTTCTAGCGCTGGCAAAAGCTTGCGCGTGCCCAAGTCGCCAGTAATACCGAATATTAATAATTTGGTTTTCATACTTGCTATTTATTATACGCTTTTTAGGTTAAACAGCTCTTTGAATCGCGCCCGAAACCGTCCTGACCACTCCAGGCTCAAACATAGTTGGCAAAATCTTATTAGTCTTAAGATCAACGACCGAACCAGCCAGTGCCTGGGCAATCGCTGCAAACATTTCTATCCTAAACTGATGAATGTTAGCCTCTAACATCCCTTTAAAGATTCCAGGAAATGCCAGCGAATTATTCAATTGGTTAGGAAAATCACTCCGACCAGTTGCAACAATAAATGCGCCGGCAGCCAATGCTTCGTCAGGCATAATTTCTGGTACTGGATTCGACAGTGCAAAAATAATCGGTTTGGATGCCATAGTTTTGACCATCTCTTGTGTCAAAAGACCAGGTTTTGATAAACCAATAAATATATCAGCGCCGTTTACCGCATCAGCCAAACCACCTTCGCTAGTCACAGCAATACTTCCATCCAGCAATTCTTGTTTTTCTTTTGTCAGCTCTACGCGCCCGCGGTGGATAATCCCTTGGCTATCACAAAAGACAATATTTTTGATGCCATAATGCATCAATAATCTAGCAGTTGCGACTCCGGCAGCGCCTACACCGTTAATAACAACTTTTGCTGTTTCTTTAGCGAGGTCTGCCAGCTTTAACGCGTTAATTATACCCGCCAAATTGACAGTTGCCGTCCCCCATTGGTCATCGTGCATGACCGGAATTGATAATTCTTTGCGTAAACGCTCTTCAATCTCAAAACATCGTGGCGCACAAATGTCTTCCAAATTAATACCACCAAATACTGGTGCGATTTGTTTGACAGCCTTAATAATCTCTTCAACATCTTGAGTATCCAGGCAGATTGGAAAAGCATCAACACCAGCAAATTCCTTAAATATTGCCGCCTTGCCCTCCATGACTGGGATTGCCGCCAAAGGCCCCAGATTTCCAAGTCCCAAAATTGCCGAACCATCCGATACAATCGCAATAGTGTTGCGCTTTAGAGTGTATTCTCGCGCTGTTTCGGGATTTGCCGCAATTTGTCGCGACACCTCGGCCACGCCTGGCGTATAGGCCAACGCCAAAATTTCAGACGAACTAAGTTTTATTTTGCTGACAGTCTCAATCTTGCCGTGCTGTCTTTTGTGCATCTCGAGCGATCTTTGATAAACATCATTTTGCATAATAACTAGTTTAGCATTTCAGGTCGATTAGCGTCTTAGTATTCTTCGCTATCGAATGTGTTTGGAATAAAATCAAGCTGCTCGATTGGCGTGCCAAGTTTTTGACCGTGATTTATTGCAGCGGCCCATATAGATTTGTCGTTTGATATTTTGAAAAACTTGTCCTTGAAAACTACAATCAACTTGCTACCGTTCCTATTATAGAAATGAAAATACCATCCGCCAGGATTCATGATTGATTGAATATTCGGAATAAGTGAGTCTAGATCTTGTTCAGCGGCTTTAATTTTATACAATACCCAACCACCGTCTTTTTTTTGGCTAATAATGTGTAAGCCGTCCAGAATTGACTGGTCAGACAAACTTTTATCAACTAATATTGCGTGAAATTCTTGCATAATGTATCTCAATTTGGCGGAGAGGGAGGGATTTGAACCCTCGATACCCTTGCGAGTATACCGCCTTTCCAAGGCGGCGCACTAGGCCACTATGCGACCTCTCCAATGCAACTATTATAACAGTTGTTTATTTCACTTTGCGGTAATGGTTGCAGTATCTTCAGTCGACTCTCATAATAGGTGTAAGATGCCAAGCACCGAAATTATTCCTGTAATTCGACTCAGGGGCCTCAAAAGAAGGTTCGGTATTGGTGACGCCGAAAACTATGCTATCGACAATATCGACCTGACAATCGAAAAGGGCGAATTTGTAGCTATCATGGGACCCAGCGGTTGCGGCAAGACTACCCTTTTGAATATCTTAGGCCTACTGGACAGATCATACGTTGGTGATTACGAACTGAACGGGCAACCAGTCGATACAATTTCAAAACGCAAGCAAGCTCGGATTCGCAGTCGCGAGATTGGTTTTGTTTTTCAAAGTTTTAATCTAATCCCACGCCTAAATATCATCGAAAACGTTGCTCTGCCGTTAATTTATAAAGGCATTAGCAAAACTAAGCGCCTTCAGATTGCCAGTGATATACTTCGTAATTTTCACCTGAACGAACGTGAATATTACATGCCACATCAACTATCGGGCGGCCAAATTCAGAGAGTTGCAATTGCCCGTGCGCTTGTCAACGAACCATCAATAATTTTGGCCGACGAGCCAACTGGCAGCCTAGATTCACGGTCAAGCCACGTCATCATGGAGGAACTTTCTGACCTACACAAACGCGGCAATACAATTATCATGGTGACGCACAACCCACGACTGACTACTTATGCCAGCCGCATAATCACTATGCTGGATGGCAAAATTGATACCGATACGCGCACGCGAGCAATAGTTAAGCGCCAAAAAGCAAGACTAACCAAGAAGAAAACTCGCGGCGGGCTTCTTCGAAGGAGGAGAAAATAGTATGCGTTTGTTATTTTTAAACCATGCACAAAACGCCTACCAGTCGCTAAAAAGCAGTCGCGTGCGTAGTGCCCTGACAATGTTGGGAGTCACGATTGGTATCGCTAGTATCACAGCAATTTTGTCATTATCAGGAGGCGCCAGCAAAGTTGTCAGCGACCAAATCGATTCATTAGGTGGCAATATCGCAATTATTCGTCCCGGTACCGTAAATACCGACCCGCTCGCCAACATCACCCAGACTCACACTAATCGGGACTTTGCGACTAGTTCGCTGACCGAATCCGACCTAGCGCGGATTTTGAACGTAAAACATGTCAAACAAATTGCACCACTGATGATACTCAGCGGTACTATAAAAGCGTCTACGACAGCGCCAAGCAGTTCACAAATTCTGGCCACAACTCCAGGTTTGGTTGAAACATCGAATATCAAGGTTAGGCTGGGGCAATTTTTGGACCAATCGATCGATCAAAATACAGTCGTTATCGGATCGCAATTGTCGGTAAATACATTTGGTACCGAGTCATCATTAGGGCAAGTTCTAAGTGTCCACGGTCAACCATTTACGGTTATCGGCGTACTGAAAAGAATAAATAATCCAATCAATTACAACTCAATTGATTTTGATAACGTTGCAATTATCAATTTTGAAGCCGGTAAAAAACTTAACAAAGATACTGCTCAAATTCAACAAATAAACGTCAAGGCTGATTCGGTATCCAATTTAAATGGCGCAATCGAAAATATTAATAAAGCCCTGATATCAGGCCACGGCGGCGAACACGACTTTTCGATTTTGTCTGGCGACCAAATATCACAACCAACCAGCCAATTATTCTATGCAATTGCTGGCGTATCAACAGCAATTGCGGCGATATCGCTAATTGTTGGCGGCATCGGAATCATGAATATAATGCTGGTTACCGTTGCTGAGCGAACTCGCGAAATTGGTATCCGAAAAGCCCTGGGTGCAAGTAACGCCGACATTTCGTATCAATTTTTGATTGAGTCACTGGGTATAAGTATTAGCGGTGGCATCGCTGGATATATATTGGGCTATATTTTGTCATTTGGTATCAGTAAATCACTATCGCTAACATTTATACCAGTTATAAACTGGCAGATAGCAGCGATTGCGTTGGTAATTTCGATAGTGCTGGGCACGGTTTTTGGGCTATACCCAGCTATCCGAGCCTCGCGCAAAGACCCGGTCGAGTCACTCCACCAATACGACTAATTTTCTAATTCGTGTTTTAATTTTTCAATCAATTGAACCGGTGTCGGGTTAATGCCGTTTAGGATTGCCAGGTAAATACTGACATAATCAGCCAAGATACTACCCCACAAAAGTTGTTTGATAAGTGTATTGCCACCCAAATTAATATTCGTAGTTTTTGGCCTTTGACCACTCAATAATCGGTCAGAAACTTCAAAACGTTTTAGAATTTGTGGATGTTCAAGAGGACTGATTAAGTCAAAAACTGCGAATGGTTTGTCAACCGGATGAGACGTCCAGCCAATAAATTCATTGTGGTTAAACTCTGGAAATTCATTCCAAAAAGCCACATTTTTGGCATTCTCGTTCCAACTGATTTTCCATTTGTACGCAACTGGTGCAGTCAAAGTGCCACCGTAAAATATCGCCGTTTTGCCAACTGCATGAATCGCTAGTTGTTTAGCATAGTTTTCGGTCGTTGATACGTCAACAGACCATTTTGCAGTCTCGGATTTTAGCCATTCCGCCACGCTTGATATCTCATCAAATTTATCAGCGCCAATTACACCGAAAGACACCAATAATTTGACTAAGGCGCGAAGATTATAAATGACACCCATTCGAGGCTGAACGCCAGTTGGCAGCATAACTCTGGCAATACCATTTTCGCTTGCCATATCGGCCAATTTACCACCCGATGCGATGACGGCTACTTGAGCGCCCTTGGTATTTGCTTGCTCAAAACAAGCGACAGTCTCTTCGGTGTTACCCGAATAACTGCTGGCAACGACCAAAGTATTACCGTCGACATACTCGGGCAAATCATATGTTCTGACGATTTCAAAAGGAATATGCAAATCTGATTTTAGCCAAGTCTTAACGATTAACGCCGCCAAGGCAGATCCGCCCATTCCGGTCACAACAACGCTACTTATTTGTCGACCATCATTATCGCCATCTAGCACGTCAGCACTAAAGCTGGCTTGATCGGCTTGCATTCCAGCAACACCCAAGGCATCGTTTGAATCACATTGTTTAATGACATTTAAATCGTCTAACATAAAGCCTCACTTTTCTTGCTCTTACTAATGTAACTATGATACAGTATAAATTAAATAAGTATAAGCATTAATATCGAGGGTGGGCATGGATATTCAACCGCAAACGACTAAACCAATCAGTGACGATCAAGAGCTGGCAAAAGCTTTGGCCGGCGTGACAGAAGGTTCGGACGATCTTAATTTTGAAGAAACACCCCTACCCGCACCGACTGCAACTCACGAAGACGAAGACAAAACCGAGGAAGCCGCACCCGTACACGAGGCTGCTACCGAACCAGTTGCAAGTCCCGCCCAAGAAACCGTTGCTCAAATGGGAATTGATTTAAATGACATCAAAAAAGATGCTATCACCGAACTTCGACCCCTGGTTGATAAGTTGGATTTGAATCCAGAAGAAAAATTTGATATATATTTGTTAATTTTGCGAAGCACCGATGACAAAACTTTGATTGCTCCAGCCCACGCTGCAGCACGCAATATTGCCGACGAGGCACGTCGCGCACAAGCCTTGCTGGATATTATCAAAGAAATCGATTACCTATCTACTCCACACCCAGCAGCCGAATAATAATTATCGAACAATAAAAATACCCACCTTATGGGCGGGTATTTTCGTTATTTCCCCATTTCCTATTTCCTATTTCCCAACCCCCAATTCCTAATACCCCATTCCGCCCATATTCGGCGTAGCTGGAGATTCTTTCTCTGGAATATCAACTACAAGTGCGCCCATAGTTGCGGCCGTTGAAGCAATCGAAACAGCGTTTTGGACAGCCTCTTTAACGACTCGTGTCGGGTCAATCACCCCATCAGCCTTGACATCAATTATTCCCTTTTCGGGTTTATTAACGTTAACACCAAATCCAGCCTTACCTGATTCAACTTGCGCCAGTAATGCTTCGCTATTTAGTCCGGCATTACCCGTAATTTGCAAGAACGGTTGTTTCAACGCATTCTTCAAAATCTGGCGGCCAGCACTAATCGAGTCAGACCCCGAAACTTTGATTTTTTCAGACAAATTAACGAGCGTTACTCCGCCACCAGGTACGATACCTTCTGCTAGTGCCGCCTTAGTTGCGGCTACCGCGTCATCAACACGAAACTTCTTTTCATCAATTTCGGTTTCGGTCGCACCACCGACTTTGATAACGGCAACTTTACCCAACAGGGCGGCTGCACGTTTTTCAAGCTGTTCTTTGTCATACTGACTAGTTGTATTGGCTATAATTGAGTTAATTTGGGCAATTCGCACCTTAACATCAGTCGATTTACCAGCACCTTCGATAATCGTCGTATTATCTTTGCTGACAATCACTTTACGTGCCGAACCCAAAACTTCCAAACCAACATTCTCGAAAGTCATCCCCTGATCATCACTGATCACGGTCGCGCCAGTCAAAATTGCAATATCGCTAAGTATTTCTTTTCGCCTGTCACCAAAGGCCGGGGCCTTGATTGCAACGGTATTGAATACACCTTTTAATTTATTCAAAACTAGGATGCTCAATGCCTCGCCCTCGACTTCATCAGCAATCAACACGACATCTTTTTTTCCCGCTGCTGCTAATTTTTCCAGCATTGGCAAAAAGTCCTGAACGCTGCTGATTTTTTTGTCAGTAATTAATATTGCAGGTTTTTCATAAACAGCTTCTTGGCGATTAACGTCTGTTACAAAGAATTGGCTGACGAATCCACGGTCAATCGTAAAGCCCTCGACAACCTCTGATTCCAGCTCCATACCTTGACTAGCCTCGACCGTAACAACACCGTCTTTGCCAACTTTTTCAATAACCGCTGCGATTAGTTTGCCTATCGTTTCATCACCGGCACTAATTGTTGCCACCTCGGCCACACGCTCGGAT
>Ga0172379_10010334_pt1 | contig 11312 bp, 1 predicted proteins | sample GrowelOW334metaG_FD_119756 | JGI IMG/M metagenome (GOLD analysis project Ga0172379, IMG submission 119756) | Groundwater microbial communities from an aquifer near a municipal landfill in Southern Ontario, Canada - Groundwater well OW334 metaG | ecosystem: Environmental > Aquatic > Deep... | reverse complement strand
CAGCCAGTACTTGGCAGCACATTGTTGCTCTAAAGAATACTTCCGGTATTTGGGTTTATGTAAATGGAGCATTGGCATGCTCAGGCGGGGCATCGACCATTGTTTATAGTGGTCAAAATCTTTATTTTGGTAGTCACGCCACGCTGGGTAGATATTGGAACGGGAGAATGGATGAAATTGAAATTTATAATCAGGTTTTAACCACTGATGAAATAACCGATTTGTATAATAATGTTGGTTACTCAACAACAAGTTATCCGGGGAAAACTCTTGTTCGTAAATACGCCGCCACTGATCCAACTTTATACATTTCCGGATCCGAAGAAAATGTTTCTTATTCCAATGTCCAAATCACGCCATCGGGTTCCGGCACTCATCCGAGTTATCAAAATCTTGTTGGTATTTCTGAGACTTTAGGCGCTGATAACGAAGGATCAACAGGGTATCAAATTTCCAATAATGGTTCGTCTTGGTACTATCATAATGGAGCAACGTGGACATCCGTAATAGCAGACCTTACGGATCATAACACAATTAGTGAGATCAATTCTTATCTGCAAGCGTTTGTGTCAACAATTGGAACAGGATCATTCTATTTCAAGACATTTCTGGAATCTAACGGATCCCAATCAGTCGATTTAGACACAGTCGCACTCAATTATAATGCCGTTCCGGATACACCAACAGTCTCTTCGGAAAGTCATTCAAGAAATCCTAATTTGACAGGTTCAGTCTATAGTGGGCAGGGTACGCACCAGTCGTCTGATTGGCGCATATTAGACGCAGGAAATGTTACCGTGTGGTCTGCAGATGATAAAACGGGAGATCTCAAAACAGCTATCACCGTGAATTCAACAAACGGTACGTTTAGTGGTGATCTTCTTGGGGAAACTTTACTTAGTCCGGGCGTTACTTATTATGCAGAAGTGAGATATGCAAATGAAGCCGGTGATTCGAGTTGGTCGTCCCCGGTGTCTTTTATGACTACTACGGCGGTCAATTGGACGGCGAGTTCGCAAAATGCTGCGGAAAATGCGGGCACAATGACAATTACAGCTGAGCTTTCCAGCTTGGCCGTACTTGATGTTACCGTGCCATTTACAGTTACCGGGACTGCAAGCGGAGGCTTGGTGGATTATGATATTACCGTAAGTCCAATAGTTATTACGGCTGGACAAAGTACGGCAAATATTACGGTTTCTATGATTGATGATGCTTTGGATGAAGTAGATGAGACGGTGATAGTAACAATGGGTACGCCTACAAATGCAGAAAAAGGGATAACCAATGTGCACACGGCAACCATTACGGATAATGATGATGCACCAACGGTTGCTTGGACGGCCGCTACACAGAGTGGAGCTGAAGGAGACAGTCCTCTTACAATCACTGCACAAATTTCCGCCGTTTCAACTAAAACCATTACAGTGCCATTTGAAGTGACAGGTACCGCAACGGGTGGAGACACGGATTACGGCATTATTGCATCTCCAATAATCATCACAGCCGGAAGCTTAAGCGGTACCACAACGGTAACAATTATAGACGATTCTTTAGATGAAGATGATGAAACGGTAATAGTAACAATGGGGTCACCAACGAATGCAACGCAAGGAGCAACAACAGTACATACAGTGACTATCACGGATAATGATGCCACCCCAACAGTTACATTTACGGCGGCATCGCAAGGAGCCACGGAAGGAGACAGTCCGCTAACAATTACGGCACAACTTTCTGCGGTTTCCGGCAGGGCTGTTACTGTTCCGTTTGCCTTGGACGGTAGTACGGCAACTGAGACAAGTGATTATACTATTACTACACCACACTCAATAACAATCACGCCTGGGAATCTAACAGGGGCTGCAACAATTACAATAATAGATGATGCCTTAGATGAGGTAGAGGAAACTGTTATTGTCACCATGGGTGATCCAACTAATGCCATCAAAGGTGCAACAACTGTGCATACTGCAACGATTACGGATAATGATCCTCCACCTCAAGTGGCCTTTACATCTGCTTCACAAAGCAAAAGTGAAGATGGCACAAGTATGGTGATTACGGCTGAGCTGTCGGCTGTTTCGGGGATGAATGTGACTGTTCCTTATTTGCTTACCGGTACGGCAACGCTGACGGATGATTATTCAATTACGGAGTCGCCAATAACAATCACTGCGGGGACTACAACTGCGAATATAACAATTAGCATAGTTAATGATTCTTCAGATGAAAATAGTGAAACAGTGGTAGTAACAATGGGCGACCCAACAAACGCCACAAAAGGGGCTACAACAGCGCATACAGCAACAATTCTGGATGACGACGTTGAGCCTTCCGTTGCGTTTACGGGCGCATTGCAGAGCGTTTCCGAAGGAGCCGGGACGGCAACAGTTACCGCGCAGCTGTCGATTGCTTCCGGTAAAGAAATTACAGTGCCATTTGAGGTGACCGGAACTGCAACCGGCGGAGGAACGGATTATAGTATCACTGCCACGCCAATAACAATTACACCCGGAAGTCTAACCGGTGCGGCAACCATAACGCTTACCGATGATGCTTTGGATGAAGTGGATGAAACGGTGATAGTAACAATGGGAACGCCGGTGAATGCAACGCAAGGTGCAACAATTGAGCATACGGCAACAATAACGGATAACGACGATGCGCCCACCGTTGCTTGGACGGCTTCTGCACAAGATGCCGGTGAGGGAGCCGGGACGGCAACAGTCACTGCACAGCTTTCCGCCATTTCAACTAAAACAGTTACGGTGCCGTTTGAGGTAACGGGGACTGCAACTGGAGGCGGGACTGATTACAGTATCACTGCCACGCCAATTACAATTACGGCTGGAAGTTTAAGCGGTACGGCAACGGTTACGCTTATAGATGATGCTTTGGATGAAGACAATGAAACGGTGATAGTAACAATGGGAACGCCGGTGAATGCAACGCAAGGTGCAACAACAGTTCATACGGCAACAATCACAGATAATGATGACATGCCAACAGTTGTTTGGACCGCTTCCGCACAAGACGCAGGTGAAGGAGCGGGAACGGCAACAATTACGGCGCAAATTTCAGCGGTTTCAGGAAGGGCTGTTACGGTGCCATTTGAAGTGACAGGTACAGCAACGGGAGGCGGGACTGATTACAGTATCACTGCCACGCCAATAACAATTACCGCCGGAAGTTTAAGCGGTACGGCAACGGTTACGCTTATAGATGATGCTTTGGATGAGGACAATGAGACGGTGATAGTAACAATGGGAACGCCGGTGAATGCAACGCAAGGTGCAACAACAGTTCATACGGCAACAATCACGGATAATGATGACGCTCCAACTGTTGTATTTACAGCGGCATCCCAAAGTGTAGGTGAAGGAGCGGGAACGGCAACAATTACGGCGCAAATTTCCGCAGTATCCGGCAGGGCTGTTACGGTGCCTTATGAAGTGAGCGGGACTGCAACAGGCGGTTCCGTGGATTACAGTGTTACCGTTTCCCCAATAACAATTACGGCCGGGAGTACAACTGCGAACGTAACCGTAACTCTCACGGATGATTCAATAGACGAGAGTGATGAAACGGTGATAGTAACAATGGGAGATCCAACAAATGCCACCAAGGGCGCAACTACTGTGCATACTGCAACAATTACAGATAATGATTCGGCACCGAGCATAATTGTTTCGGACGCTGAGATTGATGAATTCACAACTCCCGGAGTCGTCACATTAACAATGACGGGATCTTCCATAAATGATGTTTCAGTCGATTATGCCACCTCTAATGGTACTGCCACGGCGGGCGCGGATTACACTGCCACGAGCGGGACAATTACGTGGACGGCCGGCCAAACCGGAGCCAAAACTTTCAACGTTTCAATTACAAATGATCTCATTGATGACGATGCGGAAACCATAAATATAACTCTTTCGAACGCTTCCAACGGAACAATCTCAGATGGAAGCGGGGTTCTGACGATCATAGATGACGACACAATCCCAACAGTTGCATGGACAGCACTTGCGCCATCCGTTTCTGAAGGAGCCGGAACGGCGACTGTTACGGCTGAGCTTTCTTTTGCAACAATTGATGACGTAACGGTGCCATATGAGGTAACCGGGACTGCAACAGGTGGCGCAGTAGATTATTTAATTACAACATCTCCTATTGTGATTGAGGCGGGGGAGACAACAGGTTCAGCAACAATAACTCTTACTGATGATGCTTTGGATGAAGGTGATGAGACGGTTATAGTAACAATGGGTACGCCTGTAAACGCCACGCAAGGGGTAATAATTGTGCATACGGCAACAATCACAGATAATGATGATTCTCCAACGGTAATATTTACATCTGCTGCGCAGGGGGCTACGGAAGGAGACAGTCCGCTAACAATCACGGCACAAATTTCCGCGGTTTCAGGGAGAAATGTTACGGTGCCGTATACAATGACAGGCAGTACGGCAACCGGTGGTGGAGTAGATTACAATATTACGGCATCACCAATTACCATCACGGCAGGGAGTTTGAGTGGTACAACAACCGTAACTCTTACTGATGATGCTTTGGACGAGGACGACGAAACGGTGATAGTAACAATGGGAGATCCAACAAATGCCACAAAGGGTGCCGTAACGGTGCATACGGTAACAATAGTAGACAATGACGCCACTCCAACGGTTACATTTACAGCGGAATCGCAAGGGGCCACGGAGGGAGACAGTCCGTTAACAATTACGGCGCAGATTTCTGCGGTATCAGGGAGGAATGTTGCGGTGCCATTTACAATGACCGGCAGTACGGCAACGGGAGGCGGAACGGATTACTTAATTACCGCATCGCCAATAACAATCACAGCCGGAGGTACAACAGCAAACATAACGGTGACCATAACGGATGATGTTATTAAAGAGCCATCAGAAACGGTAATAGTAACAATGGGTTCGCCAACAAATGCCACGCAAGGCGCAACAACCGTGCATACGGTAACCATCACGGACAATGATGCAATTCCTTCAGTCACATTTACCGCGGCTACGCAATCAGTGAGTGAAGGCTCCGGAACAGCAACTGTTACGGCGCAGCTTTCAGCAGCTGCGGATTTAGATGTTACAGTGCCGTTTACGGTAACCGGGACGGCAACGGAGACTAGTGATTACACTATAACCACTCCGCATTCCATAACGATTACAGCAGGGAGTGATTCGGCAAATATAACAGTAACGCTTACAGATGATTCTTTGGATGAAGTTGATGAGACTGTAATAATAACAATGGGAGAATTAACAAACGCCTTGCCCGGAGATATTACAGCGCATACGGCAACAATTACGGACAATGATGATGCACCAACAGTTACGTTTACTTCTGCGGCGCAGGGTGCCACGGAAGGAGGTATCCCATTAATAATCACAGCGCAAATTTCTGCGGCTTCCAGTAAAACAATCACAGTGCCATATACAATGACCGGCAGTACGGCAACGGGAGGCGGAGTGGATTATTCAATCACCGCATCACCAATTACCCTCACGCCGGGTAGCACAACTGCGGATATAACAGTAACAATTATAGATGATGCTTTGGACGAGGATGATGAAACTGTAGTGGTAACAATGGGCTCACCAACCAATGCAACGCAAGGAGCAACAACAGTACATACGGCAACAATCGCCGATAATGATGCCACTCCAACTGTTACATTTACGGCTGTATCGCAGGGGGCTACGGAAGGAGACAGTCCACTAACAATCACGGCACAAATTTCCGCAGTATCCGGCAGGAATGTAACAGTGCCATTCACATTGAGCGGAACGGCAACAGAGACAAGCGACTACACAATTACCACCACGCCAATAACGATTACTGCCGGAAATACAACTGCAAATATAACGGTCATCTTGGTAGATAATGGAGTTAAGGAGCCGGTGGAAACAGTCGTGGTAACAATGGGTACACCAACAAATGCAACGCAAGGTGCAACAACAGTGCATACTGTAACGCTTACCGACGATGATCTTATTCCATCTGTTTCGTGGACGGCACTTTTACAGCCTGTAGGTGAGGGTGCGGGAACGGCAACAGTCACGGCTGAGCTTTCTGCGACTGCTGATTTGGATGTTACGGTGCCGTTTACCTTGAGCGGAACGGCAACAAATGGAGTTGATTATACAGTCACAACATCGCCGATTACAATTACGGCGGGAAGTTTGAGTGGAGTCGTCACAGTGACGCTGGTGGAGGATCTCTCATATGAGAATGATGAAACCGTGATAGTCACAATGGGTGAACCAACGAATGCAACGCAAGGGGCAATAGTGGTTCATACGGCAACAATTACAGATAACGACACAGCACCAACAGTTTCATTTACATCTACTTCTCAAGGTGTTACGGAGGATGGTGGACCTTTGACTGTTACCGCTCAACTTTCCGTTATTTCAGGAAAAGATGTCACAGTACCGTTCTCTCTGAGCGGAACGGCAACCGGTGGTGCGGTGGATTATTCTATTACAGCATCACCAATCATAATCACAGCAGGAAATTTGAGTAGTACGGCAACGGTAACAATTATAGACGATGCACTTGATGAGGATTCTGAAACGGCAATAGTTACAATGGGAGATCCAACCAATGCAACAAAGGGAGAGACCACGGTTTACACGGCAACAATCACGGATAACGATTCAGCTCCAACAGTTCAGTTCACTTCATCTACGCAGAGTGGCACGGAAGGAGACAGTCCGTTAACAGTTACAGCTCAGCTGTCTGGGCTTTCAGGGAAAAGCATCACAGTGCCGTTTACGGTGACCGGGACGGCAACAAGCGTGGTGGACTATTCCATTACTGCCTCACCAATAACAATAACTGCCGGAAGTCTTACAGGAACCACAACGGTAACAATCACGGACGACTCAATCCGTGAGCCATCAGAAACGGTAATAGTTACAATGGGCACTCCAACAAATGCCACAGCCGGCGCAACCACAGTAGACACGGTGACGATAGTAGACAACGATGTTTTGCCATCTGTTACGTGGACACAGTCCACACTACTTGTGGGTGAAGGAGATGGCACGGCAATAGTAACGGCGCAGCTTTCTGCGTCTGTGGATTTGGATGTTACCGTGCCGTTTACGGTGACGGGAACCGCAACTTCCGGCGGGGTGGATTATTCCATCACAGCTACGCCGGTAACAATTACAGCCGGAAGTACAACCGGAAATATAACCATTACAATTAATGATGACGTAATTGATGAAGATGCGGAAACAATTATAGTTACAATGGGCACACCGGTTAACGCTTCTTCGGGAGATATTTTGGAAGAAACGGTTACCCTTAACGATAACGAAGCCACGCCCACGGTTTCTTGGACTGTGCTTACGCAAGCTCCAAATGAATCTGCCGGCAGTAGCACTACTGTTAAAGCACAGATTTCCACGTATTCCGCTTATGACGTAACCGTTCCATATACTTTGAGTGGGACAGCAACAGGTGGCACTGATTATTCAATTCCCGCATCACCGCTTATTATTCCTGCCGGTTCGTTGCTTGCGCAGGTAACGGTAACAATTGTGGATGATGCTCTGGATGAAACAGACGAAACTATAATAGTCACTATGGGCACGCCTATAAATGCGGATCCTGGGGCTACAGTTGTGCAAACCATCACAATAGCCGATAATGATTCCACTCCTGTTGTATCATGGAGCGCGGCAACTCAAGCGGTAAATGAAAGTGTTGGAACAATTACTTTAACTGCAAATCTTTCTGCCGCTTCCGGAAAGAATATAACTCTTCCGATTGCATTTACCGGCACGGCAACAAGTGGCGGAGTGGACTATACGGCCTCGGCTGCATCAATTTCCATTTTAGCCGGAGGTGGAAGCGGTACGGTGACGGTGACGATTGTAAATGATGTTTTGATGGAGGGCGACGAAACCATAGTCGCAACAATTGGAGAGCCTACAAACGCAACACTTGGCGCAACTTATGTTCATACAATCACTCTTAGTGACTACTATATTACTCCAACGGCGACTACGGTAACAGGAGCGGAAGCCACGGATGGGACGGGGAATGTAACAGTATCTTTTGTTGCGGATGATGCAAATGATGACGACACCGTTCAGGCGCTCATAGAATATAATGTTGATGATACTTGGAATAAGGCCACACTTCTTGATACCGGTGTTACATCCACCTATGGTGCTCCGGACATAGACAATGCGGGGACTTATCAGGTGGGAAATGCGGGCGGATATATTATCACGTCTTCCGGTGCAAATACAATCACTGTTGTTTGGGATGCGGAAACGGACTTAACGGGGACAGATATAGCGGATGCAAAGGTAAGGGTAACGCCATATGACGGAAGGTCTGCCGGGACAGCAGCCGAGTCCGCTAATTTTGAGCTTGATTTGGCGGATCCTTCAGGCGGGCTTACGGATTTTGCAACTTCAACAATAAATTCCACAGACGTTACTTTCACATGGACTGCAGTTTCCGTGGAGAGCAACTTTAGTAAGTATGAGCTTTATTACAAGGTGTCCGGTGGGGCGGAATACAGCTTGTATACAAACATTGCCAGTATGGGCACTTCCAGCGCATCCATAATGAGCCTAACTGCGGATACGGTTTATAATGTTTATCTAAAAGCTCTTGATGAGTATGGACATTTTGCAGTAACGCCAACATTGGTTGTTACAACGGCTGCAGCTTCAACCGGAGATGAGATTACGGATAGTGTGATGATAGGAGGAGGTGGTGGAAGTAGTCATCATCACAAGAAGGATAAAGATGAGTATCCTGAAGTTGATGAATCCGTTAAGGATTTTGAAGACAAATGGGAAGATGAAGGTTTGAAAGGACATTGGTCCGAACCATATTTGAAGGATTTCTTTAGTGAGACTATTTTGAATCAGATTCTGAATGGTTCATATGCTACGGGAAGTGAGATGGAAGTTTTGAGCTATTTCTTAAATCCGAACAGGCTTGTTACACGAGTTGAGTTTTTGGCATCGGCCATGGATCTAATGGATATTGTCCCGGGTGATACGGGGGAAGGGACTCCATTTAAGGATGTTTCCACTGGAGTTGAGGGAGGAGCTTACATTAAGACGGCATATGATATGGGAATAGTTATAGGTTATCCGGATGGTATGTTTAAGCCGAATCAGGTTATAAACAGAATTGAGGCGCTTAAGATTGCGCTCATGTTGTCTTCACAAAACGTGCCGATGTTGTTTGGGGACAAATTGCTTTCATATTACAGTTTTGGAGAGAGCGCATTTGCGGATGTGGATCCAAACGAATGGTATGCACCGTATGTACTATATGCATACAGGAACGAAGTTGTTTCAGGTTATGGTGACAAAACATTCAAACCGGAAAACATTATCTCTTTGGGAGAAACTGCAAAGATAATAATCCTTGTGTCTTTACTTTAAGAAAGATGAACTTGTGCGCGCGCACAAATTCCGCCCCATTCTTCGGGCTATTTTGAAGTTAACGCCGATTTAGCTAAATTAAATAAAATTTAATCAAACAGCATAAAATACTACAAGCTAGAATCAAACTCTCTAAAACAAGTCAAAATATACAAAAATATAACAAAACACGCAAAATCACACGAATCTCTTGCAAAGTTAAAAAGAAGATAATAAAGTAAGCCTAGCTTAAGCAAAATTAAATGATGAAGCGGCTGCTAACTCCGGAAGAAGTCGCTGAGGTTCTCCGGTTACACCATCTCACGGTCCTTAAACTAATCAAAAACAAGAAGCTAAAAAGCATCAAATTTGGTCGAGTTTACAGGATACGGGAAGATGATCTGGAAGAATTCTTACAAAAACAAACGGAATAACCCACGCCCAAATGTTATTTAATTGCTTCTCTTGCGGCCGTCTAATCTCCCTCAAAAAGGATCTTTGTCCCTATTGCATGGTCGACCTCAATGAAGCACGCGCTGCAGTTGAACTTGAAGTGCAAGGCAAAAAGTCGTCACAAGTAAGAAGGAAATATACGCTTTTTTCGCTTCTCTCACGCTGAAAACCACAATAGAGGTCAGTTGCATTGCTTATCGTAGATCTTTGAAAGGAAGACTGCGATTTTTGGAAAATCCTTGGTATTTGTATCTGAAACCACACCATTTAACGCATTTAGGACACCTTGCAAATCAGTTGCCATAACGGAGCCACCATATCCGTAAAGCATCTTATAGCGAGCCATTCTCTCCGCGCTGGAACTTGAAGAATCATAAGTAAGTCCTCCTTCACTTAGAGCTTTAAGAGCCTCCTCAAACGTTACATCAGCTTCGGAATTAGCAACCGTTTCAGGTGTTGCCGCACTCTCAACTTTCATTTGTGTAAACACATTTTCCTTTGTCAAATAATCCCAAGCATTTATAAAAGTTTTACCAAAATCCTGCCATTCTTCACCGGCGGATTCTTTCATGGCCTCTTTATCCAAAAGACCTTCCCAAGGGTTTTTATCAGTATCAGGCTTTTGCCATTCAAGACCCTTTACCGTATCCCAAAAATCATTCCATGTCTCTGAAAGTTCCGCAGCGGCACCTTCTTCACAATGTCTGTAGTCGGCAATTCGGTCATCATATTTTAGCGACCAACTGTCAAAATAGCTGTCAAAAGTATCCTCGGTAACTCGCGGATCTTCCCCGGCAACAAAAAGACCACGCATCTCTTCCTTAAGCACTTTTAATTTTTCTTCCTTCATTGCCGCCAAAGTTTCTTCATCCTTAGAATTCAAAACATCGGATTTCGACTCCTGTACATAACGCACAAAATACTGCTCCATCAAAATTTCCTGATATTTCTTTTTATAAGTGCCGGTATCTTTACACTCAAAAGCCGCATTCCTAAAATCCTCTTTAAGGGCATCCAGCTCGGAATCAAGCTCCAAAATATCATTTAGTTGGCAGTAGCCCAAAGTAAACAGGTCGCTAAAAGTTTCATGGCGAGTATTCTCATCACGAACCGTTAAAATAAAGCCGTAATAATCGTCCGGACACATTGCGTCTAAAGGTGGTAAGACAGGATCAACCGCTAGCACGGTGGGCGCCATAAGAGAGAAAATCAACATTCCGACTATGATTTTTAGAGTTTTCATAATTGGCTGCAGTAAGGTGTGTCAGTGGCTAAATTTTGTATTGGAGAACCCTCCTCAAGGAAACTTTGTTCAAGGTCCTCTTTAAAGGTTTCAAAAGTAAGAAGCATGGAATAAAGTTCGGCGGAAACTTGCTGATAAAAAACACTTTGATCACTGAAACTGGCATCAAAGACAAATTT